>MDTE01072855.1_pt1 | contig 75806 bp, 82 predicted proteins | sample 811231 | NCBI WGS metagenome assembly MDTE01 (sample SAMN05326651, study PRJNA326480) | marine metagenome | isolation source: seawater | place: Indian Ocean: Red Sea | collected 2010
CCTAAATGATCTTCATCACCTAAGATATCTGATAAAACACTAAAATCATCACCTTCTTTAATTAATCCCATTGCTATTCCTGCAACAGGTTCTTTTATAGGTACACCAGCGTCCATTAATGCAAGCGATGAACCACATACTGTTGCCATTGAAGATGATCCATTAGACTCTGTTATTTCTGATACAATTCTAAAAGTGTATGGGAAGTTTTCTTTTGGAGGTAAAGAAGAGTTTATTGCTCTCCACGCTAGTTTCCCGTGTCCAATTTCTCTTCTACCTGTTCCAATTCTTCCAGTTTCACCAACTGAATAAGGTGGAAAGTTATAATGAAGCATAAATCTCTCTTTTTGCAATCCATCTAAACTTTCAATTTTTTGCTCATCATCAGATGTTCCAAGGGTAGTTGTAACAATTGCTTGTGTCTCTCCCCTTGTAAAAAGAGCTGAGCCATGTACTCTTGGCAGGATACCAACCTCACACATTATAGGCCTAACATCTGAGAGACCTCTACCGTCAATTCTATTTTTATTCTTCAAGATGTCAGTTCTTACGATATTTTTTTCTAAATTTTTAAGTTCTGAATTAATATCTAAATCTGTATAATTTTCGTCATCTTCAAACATTTTTTTTGCTTTATCTGTAATTTCAGAGATCATGTTTGATCTTTCCTGTTTATCCCTTGTAGAGAATGCTTTTTTCAAATCTTTGGTTAATTCATTTTGAAGTTTTTTCTTAACCTCCGAAAGATCTTTTTTTTCTACAATCCAATCTGGTTTTTTACATTCTTTTGCTAACTCCTCTATCATTTTAATAACAGGAACAAAACCTTCATGACCAAATTTTACTGCATTTAACATTTCTTCCTCAGACAAACCACTAGCTTCTGACTCTACCATTAAAACTGCATCTTTAGTTCCTGCTACAACTAAGTCTAGTTTTGACTCTTTAAGTTGTTCTTTAGACGGATTTAGCACATATTGATTTTTAATATACCCAACTCTAGATGCTCCTACTGGTCCTAGGAATGGCATACCTGAAATTGCTAATGCAGCAGATGATGCGATTATTGATAATATATCTGCTTCATTTTCTTTATCATAAGATATTACAGTAGGTAAAACTTGTACTTCATTTTTAAATTCATCTGGAAACAGAGGTCTTATTGGTCTGTCAATTAATCTTGATATTAAAGTCTCACTATCAGTTGGCCTTGCTTCTCTTTTAAAGTATCCTCCAGGAATTTTTCCGGCTGCATAATACTTTTCTTGATAATTTACTGATAGAGGAAAGTAATCAATATCTGGATTAACTTTTTTTGCTCCAACCGCTGTTGCCAGCACCACTGTTTCGCCACATGTAGCTATTATTGCTCCATCAGCTTGTCTCGCAATTTTTCCTGTTTCTAAACTTATTTTTTTTCCTGATATCTCAATTTCTTTTTTTATTATTTTAAACATTTATTTCCTTAAATTTAATTTTGATAAAACTTGTTTATATGTTTCTAGTTTATTTTTTTTTAGATAATCTAGTAATTTCTTTCTTTTATTGACCGCCTTTAAAAGACCTACTGAGGAGTGTCTATCCTTTTTGTTCGATTTAATATGTTTCGATAAATTATTAATCTTAGCTGTTAAATCTGCAATTTGTACCTCTGACGATCCAGTATCATCTTTGTGTATTGCAAGATCTTTGTTTTTGTCTATCATTTTCTCCTTTTATTTATTTGTTTGTTTTATTAGATTTTCAATTTTTTCAGCATAATCAAAAGACTCGTCTTTAACAAAAAGTAATTTTGGTAGAAATTTAATTACTATTTTTTTTGATAAAACTTTTCTAATTACATATGAAAATTCTTTTAATGTTTCAATTACATTGCTTGCATTTTTTCCTCCCAATGGGAGAACAAAAGCCTTTGCTGTTTTTAAATCTTGGCTCATTCTTACCTCTGTTACCGTTATCTCTTTTGTTTCTAAGTTTGGAATTTTTGCTTCATCCTTAATAAATATCATACTAAGAGCTTGTTTAATCATTTCACCAACCCTTAATTGTCTTTGTGTTACAGTTTTTTCTAATCTTCTCATTGTATTGTTCTTTCTAACGTTTTTGAGTTATAAACTTCTATGATATCTTTTTTTTGAAAGTCATTAAAATCTTTTAACGTAATACCACATTCAAGACCAGCAGAAACTTGTTTAGTTTGATTTTTCTCTCTGAAGATTGAGTTAATTTTTCCATTAAAAACTATTGTACCATCTCTAACGACTCTGGCATTTGAATCTTGAGTGATTTCTCCATCTATAACTTTTGAGCCTGCGACTTTTCCAACTTTAGATACTTTAAATATTTCCAAAATTTCAGCAGATCCTATTACCTTTTCCTCTACATCTGGGGTTAGCAAACCTGACATTTTGTTTTTAATAAAATCTAAAACCTCATATATGATATTAAAATTTGATATTTGAATTTTTTCTTGTTCTGCTGATTTCTTTGCTTCTTTAGTCGGTTTTACATTAAAAGCAATTAAAATTGCATCAGACGCTTTAGCTAAGTTTACATCGGTTTCAGTAATCATTCCAATATCTGACAATATTATTTTTGGTTGTACTTCATCATGTTTTATTTGAGATATTGCAGTTTTTATAGCTTCCGCTGAACCATGAACATCTGACTTTATAATGATATTTAGTTCTTCAGATTGGTTTTCTTTAAATGCAAATTCTTGTTTAGTAATTGAAATAGGATTTTTTCCCTCTTTAAATTCCTGTATTCTCGTATCACATAAAGATTTTGCCTCTTTTTCACTTGTTAATACAAAAAAATCATCTCCAGATTTAGCAGCACCATTTATACCAAGAATTTCAACTGGAGTAGAAGGTTTAGCCTCATTCAGATTATTGCCTTGATCATTTACTATTGCTCTCACTTTACCCCATTTGAGACCACTAACAAAAAAATCACCCTTTTTTAAAGTACCTGATGTAATTATTACATTTACTATTGGTCCTCTTCCGATATCAATTTTTGATTCTAAAACTATACCTTTTGACTGACAATCGTAATCAGTATTAAGATCTAATAATTCTGATTGAAGAATAATCGCATCAATTAGCTTATCAATATTCATTCCAGTTTTTGTTGAAATTTCTACCATTAATGTGTCACCGGATAATTCTTCCGCAATTAATTCATATTCTAATAATTGATTTCTGACTTTATTAGGATCCGCTTCTGGTAAATCACATTTATTTATTGCTACTACTATTGGCACTTTAGCCGCTTTAGCGTGTTTAATTGACTCTATGGTTTGTGGCTTAACACCATCATCTGCAGCCACGACTAAAATAACAATATCTGTTAGTCTTGATCCTCTTGCTCGCATCTCAGTAAACGCTGCATGGCCTGGGGTATCAATAAATGTTATTTTTTTATTGTTACTTAATATTTGGTAAGCACCTATATGCTGAGTAATTCCACCAAATTCACCTTCGATTACATTAGACTTTCTTAATACATCTAATACTGAAGTTTTACCATGATCTACATGACCCATTACAGTAACAATCGGAGGTCTTTCCTCTAAGTTTTTAATTTCCTTTTTCTCATTTAATTTAATGAAATCCTCTGCCCTTTTTTCTTTGATAGGGGTATGGCCAAATTCTTTCACAAGATACTCTGCTGTATCTTCATCAATGCTATGGTTGATTGTGACGGTTAAACCAATCCCTAAAAGATGTTTAATTATATTAGTCGATTGTTCTGCCATTCTGTTAGCAAGTTCGCGAATTGTGATTATTTTTGGTATATTGATCTCTCTTTTTATTGGTTTTACGTCCTCTCTAAAAGATTGTTTATTTTGTTCTCTGTTCTCTTTTAATTTTGCTCTTCTTAAAGATGCTAAACTTCTTGATCTTGTACCAATATCATCTTCACTTAATGCTCTGGACAAAGTAAGTTTGATATCTCTCTTTTTCGTAACTGATTTATTTTTAATTTCTTTGATGTTTGTCTCACCTTTTAATCTTTTTGTTGCTCTTTGTTCTGCTAGTCTTCTTTTTTCAAAATCTGATTTGGGTTGTTGATTATTTGTTATAAAGGGTTTTGTATTAACTTTAATTTCTTGTTTAAAATTTATCTGAGTTTTATTTTGTTTAAAGTTTGAGTGTTTTCTGGGCCCTTTGCCAGTTTTTCTGCCAATGACAACTGAATTCTTTGATTGGTTTTTGGCCTGCTCAATACTATTGAATGTTTTTTTTGAAGAGCCAGAAATTGATAATTTTAATTTTTTTTTCTCCATTGCTCATACCTTAATCTTTGTAAATTTTATTTCTCGCAGACATTATTAGCTCGTCTGCTTCAACTCTTGATAAAGCAAAATCTTCTAAATATCCTTTTATTTTTACTCTTTCGCCCTTAACTATATCAAAACTTCCAGTTAATTCATCTGATGCTAAATCTGCAAAATCATTTAAAGTTAATATTTTTTGCTCTCCTAAAGTTACCAGCATACCAGGAGTAAGGCCTTGATGTTCAATTAAATCATTTTCTAAACCTAAATCTTTAATTTTTTTTGATATCTCTTCCTGATCTTTAAGGTGATAATCTTTGGCTCTATTAATTAATTCTTCTGCAGTCTCTATTTCTATACCCTCAATTTTTGATAGCATCTCAACAGTGCTGTCTTTTATTTCGTCAATAGATGAAAAACCTTCGGCTACTAAAAGTTGTCCTAAAGTTTCATCAAGCTCTAGATTTTTAATTAAATTATCTGTTCTTTCCTTAAATTCTATTTGTCTCCTCTCCGAGTCTTCTTGATCAGTAAGTATGTTTATCTCATAATTTAATAATTTAGTAGCTAATCTCACATTTTGACCTCTTCTTCCTATAGCTTTACTTAAATTTTCTTCCGTAAGGATAACATCTAGCTTTTTTGATTGCTCGTCCACATTTACTCTTTGTACGTCAGCTGGAGATAATGCATTGGAAACTACGATAGCTGGATCCTCTGACCAATTTACAATATCAATTTTTTCTCCTTGCAATTCGTTTACTACGGCTTGAACTCTGCTACCTCTCATCCCAACACAGGCTCCAACAGGATCTAAAGATGTATCAATAGCTTTAACACAAATTTTTGCTCTACTTCCTGGGTCTCTAGCAGATGATTTTATCTCAATTAAACCGTCGTAAATTTCGGGTACCTCTTGAATAAATAATTTTTCCATAAATTTATTATGTGCTCTTGATAAAAAAATTTGTTGACCTCTTGGCTCTCTTCTTACATCTAAACAATATGCTTTTACTCTGTCACCTGCCTTGATATTCTCCCTGGGTATCATCTCATTTTTCTGAATTATTGCTTCTGTTCCTCCTAAGTCAACAATGACATTTCCATATTCTAATCTTTTCACAATCCCACTCAATATCGAGTCAACTTTATCTTTAAAATCGTTAAATTGTCTTTCTCTTTCAGCTTCTCTAACACTGTATGTTATTACTTGCTTTGCAGTTTGAGCCGCAATTCTTCCAAAATCAAATGATGGAAGCGGTTGTAAGATTTCGTCTCCAACCTGTTTATTAGCATATTCTTTGTTTAAGGATTTTGCTTCATTTAATCCAATTTCTAAATTAATATTTGTTGGGTTATCAACAATTACTAACTTCCTGAATATTCCTATATCACCATTATCTCTGTTTATTTGCACCTTAATCTCGTTCTCTGATCCAAATTTTGACTTGGCAGCTTTTGCTATTCCATTTTCCATTGAGTCGATTATGAGTTCCTTATCAATTGATTTTTCCAAAGCAACAGCTTCTGCAATTCTAAGTAATTCTAATTTATCAGCTCTTCTATTTAACATTTCAACACTTCCAAAAAAAAATGGGCCGAAGCCCATTTTGAAATTTCAACAATGTAAATTTAATATAATTATTTTTATTTATTTTTCAACAATATTTACTTCTTAAATACGCTTGATTTATCAGTTTTTTCCCAAGAAAATGACCCATCCGAATCTGACTCCCTTCCGAAATGTCCGTATGCTGCAGTCTTTTCATATATTGGTTTATTTAGCCCAAGCATTTCTCTTATACCACGGGGTGTTAAATCAAAATTTTCACTTATAAGTTTTTCTACATGCATATTTTTTTCTTCATCATTGTCAAATAAGTCTACATATATTGATAATGGTTTTGATACTCCAATAGCGTAAGCTAATTGTATTAAACATTTATCAGAAATACCTGACGCAACTACGTTCTTTGCTAAATATCTTGATGCATATGCAGCGGATCTGTCTACTTTAGTAGGATCTTTTCCGGAAAAAGCTCCCCCACCATGCGGTGCAGCTCCACCATAAGTATCTACTATAATCTTTCTTCCTGTTAGTCCACTATCTCCATCCGGACCACCAATTACAAAGTTCCCCGTTGGGTTTACATAAATCTCACTCTCATCTAAGCTAGATAAAAGATTTTTTGGAATTGATTTTTCTATGTAAGGCTTTACTAGCTCTCTGACTTTAGATTGATTAACATCTGCAGAATGTTGTGTGGAAATTACTACAGACTTAACATTTGCAGGTTTTCCATCTTTATATTCAATTGTAATTTGACTTTTAGAATCTGGTTCAATGTTTTTTAATTTTCCTGATTTTCTATCTTCTGCCATTAATCTTAAGATTTTGTGAGAATAATGAATTGGAGCAGGCATTAAAACATCTGTTTCGTTACAAGCATATCCAAACATTATGCCTTGATCTCCTGCCCCCTCATCTTTGTTACCAGACGAATCTACACCCATAGCAATGTCTGCAGATTGGGAATGAAGATGACTTTCGATTTTTGTTGCTTCTTTATAAGTGAAACCCTCTTGATCATATCCAATATCTTTAATGCAACCTCTCACTTTTTCAATTAAATCGTCTTTTTTAATTTCTGGTCCTCTAACTTCGCCAGCTAAAACAACTTTATTTGTAGTTGTTAGTGTTTCACATGCAACTCTAGCTTGGGGTTCTAGGCTTAAATAAGTATCAACAACCATATCTGAAATTCTATCGCAAACTTTATCAGGATGGCCTTCCGAAACTGACTCACTTGTAAATAAGTAATTTTTTTTCATTAGAGTTCCTTTCGTTTTAAAAAAAAAATTAAACTAATATAAATTAAATTAAAATAAAAGAAGATCTTGTTGCCATGAAATGAGAAAAACGTTTTATCGACTAAAGTTAATTCATCTAATGTAATAACACCACTTGCAGTTGATTTTATTAATTTTGAGTGGCCTCCGATTGGAGAAATTAAACCTGAATAGCCATTATTTGAACTGCGTATTATATTCTTTCCTTCTTCTATTGATCTAAATTTTGAGTGAATAAAATGTTGGTAAGGTCCAATACTATTACCAAACCACCCATCCTCAGAAATGTTTATAACAAAATCAAAATCTAAATTTCTTGATAAGTTACCTGAGTATATGATCTCGTAGCAGATAAGAGGAAGAATTTTGAAATTATTAAAATTAATTAAATCTCTTTGTTTGGATGGACTAAATGATTTATATCCTTGCGTAATCTTTTTAAATCCAATCCTTTTTAAAGTATTTTCAAATGGTAGAAATTCACCAAAGGGTACTAACTTATTTTTTTTATACTTATGAAGAATATTTAATTTGTTGTCAAAAAAAACTAATGTGTTAAATACCTTTCCATCTTCTAAACTGTTTACACCAAGTATTATTTTGTGTTTTTCTGAAAAAGATTCATCAATCAAATATTGATAATTTTTTAAATCGTTTAAATAAAGTCCTGCTAATATGCCCTCTGGATATACAAATAAAGTATTTTTCATTTTGTCAGGCTTGCTTAAAACAATTATTTCTTTAATTTTTTTTATAGGATCTTCGTTCGAAAAGTACCTATCTAATTTAATTTTTGGGGAAATAATTTTAATTATGGTTTGTAATTTTCTTGCCTCTATTTGTTTAAAATTTTCAATTTTATGATTTCCAAAAATATTTATTACAAAAATGATACCTAGAAACAAGAGCAATAAAGAAAACTTAAGAATTCTACTTATTTTAAAAAAAACTATAGTAGGTAACAAAAATATAGTTATACAAAAAAGGTTTAATAGATATGTTCCAGTAAATGATAAAATTTGTAAAATTTTATCGAAACTTGATAAACTAAAAACAATCAAGTTCCATGGAAAACCTGTAAAAATTGTACCTCTTACGAATTCAACAAAAGAAAATATCAATCCAACTGTAAGTAGTGATGAGAAATTTTTATTAAGATTGAAAAAAGATAAAATAAAAAATTTTAAACCATAAAATATAGATAAAAATAAAGGAATAAAAATTAAAGCGATTGGTATAAGAAACTTAAATTCACTTTCGAAAGTTAAAGAATTAGTAATCCAGTATAAATTGGAGAGAAAAAAACCAAATCCAAAAACTAATCCCAATAAGAACAATTTTAAGGAATCTTTTTTAAACAAGATTAAAAAAAGAAACAAAATCGGATAGATGAAAAAGTTTATAAAAATTAAGTTATATGGTGGCAGGCTAAATGCACTAAAAACACCGGATAAGAATAATATAAAAAAACTTAAAAAAGTATTATTGTGAATTTTATTATTTAATTTAATAATCAAAACTTTTAATAATTTTATTTTCTTTGTTATTCATTATTTTAAAATCTTTTAGTTTTATGTGATCATATCCCAAAAGATGCAGGTATCCATGAACCCACATTTTGTCAAATTCTCTTAAAAATGTAGATTTATCAGATCTTTTTTTAATTATTTCATAATTTATTGCAATATCTCCTAAATACAATTTTTTTTTATTTTTAAAAGTTAAAGGAAAAGAGAGCACATCTGTAGTTTTTTTTTTTCTTAGAAATTTAGAATTTAAATTTCTCATAATTTTGCTATTTGTTAAAAGTACAGAAAATTCTTGATTAATTTTTTTTTTAAAATGTTTTCTATCTATTAATTTAACTCTTTTTTTTAAATGTCCGTATGGGTCTAATATCTGATTTTTCCATTTTGGGTGATTTATGATTACATTTACCTTGATCATTCATCACTATTATCGTTATATGCTTTAACTATTTTAGAGACCAGCGGATGTCTGACTACGTCTTTATGATTAAAGTCAATAGTTGAAATCTCCTTTAAATTACCCAGTATTTTTTTTGATCTATTTAATCCCGATGCAGATTTGTTCGGTAAATCAATTTGGGATGGGTCACCATTTATGACTATTTTTGAGTTTTCGCCTATACGTGTAAGAAACATTTTAATTTGAGTATCAGTTGCATTTTGCGCTTCATCTAATATTGCAAAAGAATTTTTTAAAGTTCTCCCTCTCATAAATGCCAAAGGTGCAATCTCTATATCCCCAATTTCGATTTTTTTTTGAATTTTTTCATAATCAAGCAGATCGTATAAAGAGTCATAAAGTGGTCTCAGATATGGGTCAACTTTATCTCTCATATCTCCTGGCAAAAATCCAAGTCTTTCTCCAGCCTCAACTGCTGGACGAGATAAAATTATTCTTTCAATTTTCTTTTCAAGTAACATTGTTAATGCTACAGCCACCGCTAAAAAAGTTTTTCCTGTTCCTGCTGGTCCTGCCGATATGACAATGTCACTATCGTACAAAGCTCTTACATAATTTTTTTGTTTTTCTGATCTTGGTATTACAGATTTCTTTGGTGTTTTTATTATGTAATTAATTTTGTCATTTGCCTCGGATTTTTCGTTTATCATAAAATTATTTGTAGATGATTGTATATCTTTTTTTTCAATGCTACCATTTATTAAAAATTGATCAGACAAAAACATTATTGCATTCTTGATTAATTCATTTTTTTTTGCATTATTTTTTAGTAAAATTGAGTTACCCCTTGTGTAAATGCTTGTTTTGGTAATTTTTTCTAACTCCTTAATATTATTGTTAAATTCTCCCAAAACACCTAATAAAAGTTCATTACTTTGAAAAATGATACTCAATGTATCATTGTCAGAGTAAACGAATTTCAAATCTGGGTTAATTTTTTTTTGATTTAAATTTTTCAATTAAGCTGCTTTATTGTTTAAATTAGTTATTTTTCCAAAAAGTGTATTTCTATTAAAATTATTTATATTAACTTTTACTAGTTTTCCAATATGTTTTTCATCACCATCTGCAATTACTGAATTAAAGTATTTATTCCTTCCAAATAATTTATTTTGTTCAGGAATTTTATTTTCAATTAAAACTTCAATATTTGTCCCATTAATACTTTTATTTGTTTCGTTTTGATATTTTGCAAGTAATTCTTGAATAATTTTCAATCTTTCTTTTGAAACTTCAGGATCAATTTTTTTGTATTCTGATGCTTTAGTTCCTGGTCTAGGACTAAATATAAATGAAAACGAGTTTATAAATTTAATTTTATTAATAAGGTGAATTGTATCTTTAAAATCTTGTTCTGTTTCTCCAGGATAAGATATTATAAAATCACTCGAAAATTTTATTTCTTTATTGATTTTATTTAATTTATCAAAAGTATTTATGTATTGTTCCACTGTATGTTTTCTGTTCATTAACTTTAGAACACTGTTTGAACCACTCTGTATTGGAAGATGAACAAAAGGCATAAGTTTTTTTGATGTTCTGTAACATTCAATTAAATCTTCAGTCATATCGACTGGATGAGAAGTTGTATATCTTATTCTTTCTAATTCAGGATATTTATCCAGCTGATTAATAATATTCGAAATTCGAAATTCTTTTGAGTTTTCAAAATTTGAGTATGCATTTACGTTTTGCCCTAAAAGGGTAATTTCTTTAACTCCATTTGAAATAAGTTGTTCAGCCTCCAATATAATTTTAGAGAATGGTCGGGAATATTCAGGACCCCTTGTAAAGGGGACAACACAAAAGTGGCAAAATTTATCACATCCCTCTTGTATTGTTAGAAATGAAGAAATATTATTACTTTCATTTTTGATAGTATCGAAATGTTCAAATTTATCGATTGTATCAATTTCAGTTTCTTCGATCTTTTTTTTTGATATAAAATTTTTTACAACTTTCTGAATTTTATGATAGGACTGAGGTCCAATTACAATATCAATATAAGGCTCTCTTTTAAACATTTCTTGATTTTCAGCTTGTGCAACACAACCCGCTATTATCATAATTGGCTTTTTTTTATCTCTATATAATTTTTTAATACGACCAACTTCATGGTATACTTTTTCTTTAGCTTTATCTCTAATATGACAGGTATTTAAAACGAAACAATCTGCTTGATCTTGAATTTCAGTTTTTTCAAAATCAATTTTTTTTAATGTATCGTAAATTCTATTTGAGTCGTACTCATTCATTTGACAACCAAATGTCTTGATAAATATCTTTTTTTTCATTGATAATTATTTTTTCTTAACTCCGTAGAGTTCAAGCTTGTGATCTACAAGATCGTATCCGTATTTTTCAGCAATTTTTTTTTGTAAACTATGTATCTCTTGATCGCTAAACTCAATTATATGTCCAGTTTTAACGTCAATTAAATGATCATGATGACTCTCTCTGATTTCTTCATATCTAGCTTTACCACCTTTAAAATCATGTTTTGTCAAAATACCTGCTTCTTCAAATATTTTTACTGTTCTGTATACAGTTGCGATACTTATTTTTGGGTCTATCTTTGAAACTCTATTATATAACTCATCTACATCAGGGTGATCTGCCTCTCCATAGGTCTCTTTTGATTCCGACATTACTTTTGCAATTACTTTTCTTTGGTCCGTAAGTTTAATACCTTTAGATATGCATTTATCTTCTATAGTTTCACTCATTTTTAAAATTAATATACTGGTTTTATTATATTCCTTATTAAAGCTCCTTTTTCCAATAAGTCTAGTAATTTATTATAATTAATATTTTCCATCTGCTTGGAGCTTAACCCGTAAAAATCAATGTTATTTGACAAACTCAAAGCTTTACAAATTACTATTGATGATCTCAATGTTGAAAACTTTCCAGGGCCATGGTTTACAAAAATGTTGGATATATCAGCTATTTTTATGTTATTTGATTTTAAAAATTCAAATATTATTATGGAAATCTTGTCAAAATTTTCACTATTGTTTGAATATTCATTGGTATAAGATTCATTCTCAGCAATGACTTTTAAAACTATTTTATCACTAACTGCATCTACAATTAAATTTTTCACAATTATTTTATTATTAACAAAAACTAATGCAGAAGCAAATACTAACAAAAGCTACAGTAACGACGCGGGTATACTTTCCATAATGTATCATAGGTTTAATGAAAATAAATATCCGTCAACTAATATCAGGTTTCATATTTTTAAAGAACACATTGATATTATAAAGAATAATGGATTTGAGTTCTATAATCCTAAAAATTTAGAAAAAAATTTTCACGAAGTTAAAATGAACAAGAAGATTTTAATTACAGTTGACGACGCTTTTGAATCCTTTTATGAATTTGCTTGGCCGTATTTAAAAAAAAATAAAATACCTTTTGTATTATTTGTATCTACAGAGCCTGTTGGATCAAACGGGTATATGACATGGGAACAAATAAAGGAAGTTGAGAAAGAAGAATTCGCTTTTATTGGAAATCACTCTCACAGCCACAAATATTTAATTGATTATGAACATGATTTCTTTGAAAATGACATAAAAAAATCAATTGAAATTTTTAAAAGACAACTAGGATATAACCCAAAGTTTTTCTCCTACCCATTTGGTGAATACAGTTTGAGACATAAAAAATTTATCCAAGAAAATTTTTTATTTGGTTTTGGGCAAAATTCAGGTGTTATAGATAAAAACAAGGATATTTTTGAGCTACCACGATTTCCTATAAATGAAAAATACGGCGACTTAGAAAGGTTTAAGTTTTTAATTAATTTAAACCCTCTGGAGTATAAATCAATTTCTTTAGAGGATATGTTAATTTTATCTAACAATAACCCTCCTGAGCTGTCTATTGAATTTTTTAAAAACCAGGAAAATTTACAAAATATAAATTGTTTTTCAAATGAAGGTGGTGAATGGAATAATACTAATATAAATCTTGATGGAAATATGCTTAATATAATATTTAAAGAGAAGTTTAATGATAGAAGAGGAAGAATAAACTGCTCATTGAGAGATAATATTGGTTGGAGATGGTTTGGATTACAATTTTCTATAAAAAATTAAATATTATTTTTTTGCTCTTTGCTAGTCGGTAATATTTTTACATTATCGAAATCTTTTAGGTTATTTTGTTGAATAATTTTTTTTAGTGTTTTTGTATACTCTTCACCTGTCTGCGCATATTCATTAAGATAATTTGCCAACTCTAAACTATTAAGGGGTTCATCATTATCTCTTTGGATTGCTCTGGCTCTCCTGAATTCTTTATAACTTGAATGAGTATTTAAATTTCTTTGATAAGCTCTCACTGAAGCCTTTAAGACACTAAAAGCCATAACTTTATGTTTATCCTCTTTGTCAGAGGCCGCTGGTTTAATTCCTTCACCAGTGTAAGTCCATTGACCAAATAATGCATTGCCCTCAATGGCAAATCTTGATGTTCCCCATCCAGTCTCTTTTGCAGCCTGAGCTATAGCAAGAGATACTGGGATTTCATCCATTCTAACTTTTAGTGTAGAGAGATCTCTTTTTTTTACACCGTATTGTTTGAATTTTGATTGCAACCATTCTTTTTCAATCTTTGAATTGTTATTTTTATTTAATATCTTAAAAAGCATTATTCTGTCTCTTTTAATTATGTTGTTTTCACTCAAAATTAAAGGAAGCACAATTTTAATAAATAAATCTTTTCTTTCTTTTGAATTTTCAATATTTCTCATTTCTTCTGGAAGCATCCCAACTTCAAAGGGTTTAACAATCTTTTGATTTCTTACATTTTTCAAAAAATAGTTTTTATCCTTAAAAATTTCGTTAAGTATTGATGCTTCTATTCTAACAGACTTCGATGGACCATCTTTAAACTCAACATCCTCGTATAAGTTTCTATAGTCATCATCAATATTATTTTCTGTTACAAGCGTTTCGCCTGATAAAGCTTTCTCAAGATATTTTTTAGAGAGATTTTCGGTTATTTTTGATTTGGAAAATGTTTCGTCAATCGCTGTGTCTAATAAGGGCAAAGACGCTAGGACTATTATTAATATAAAACTTGATAATGTTGTTAGATAAAAAGATTTAAAATACTTATCAAATTGATTGTTTTTTAATCTTGAGATTTTGAAACCTTTTTTTTGAAGAATTTTTTTTAGTTCTAAAATACTCATTGATTTGTATCTTTTTATCATAAAAATCTTCAACTTTCCTTAAATAGATATAACTTGTTTCACTTCAGGTACGTAGTGACTTAAAAGATTTTCAACCCCACGTTTTAAAGTAATTGTAGAGCTAGGGCATCCTGAACAACTTCCCTGTAATTTTACTGTAACTATACCTTCTTTAAAACTTTCAAAAGATATGTCGCCCCCGTCTTTTGCAACTGCTGGTCTAACTTTTGTTTCTAAAACATTAATTATTTTTTTCTCAATTTCACTAATTAATTTATCGTCTTTGCTATCAATCTCTTTGCTTAGAACACTTTCGTAACCTTTTGAGTAAAAATCATTTATGTAAGATATAATTATATGTTTTAAATCTGGCCAATCATAGTCATTATTCTTATTTACTGACAAAAAATCTTCATACAAAAAGACTCCCCTTACTCCTCTAATTAAAAGGATATTTTTTATTAATTCATTCTCACTTTTGTTAACATCTAATACTTCTACTGGACCAACCTCAGAGACTTTTCTCCCTGGTAAGAATTTTAAAGAATTTGGGTTTGGTGTTTTTTCAACTTGTACAAACATAATGGTTATATAATCAATATTTATAAATTTTAAAGAGGAATTTTCTTTTAAAAACCAACAATTTTTTTAATTTGTTTTAATTTTTTTGATGATATTTCTTGCGCTTTATGAGATCCTTCAATTAGAATTTTATCTATAAATTTTGTATCTTTTTTTAATTTATTCATCTCAGCAGAAATAGGATTTATTTTTTCTACTGCTAAGTCTGAGAGTTTAATTTTAAAATCTGAAAAATTTTTGCCAGAGAATTCATTTATAGTTGCGCTAAGTTCTTGCCCTTTTAAAGAGGAATAAATTCCTAAAAGATTTTTTGCCTCTGGTCGATTTTCTAATTCTTTTTCGTTCTCTGGTAATGGCAAAGTATCTGTTTTTGCTTTTTTAATTTTGTTAGATATTTGATCTTTACTATCATTTAAATTAATCCTACTAAAATCTGAAGGATCAGATTTACTCATTTTTTTTTTTCCATCTTTTAAACTCATTATTCTTGAAAAATTTTTTTGAATCATTGGTTCTGGTATTTTAAAAAAATTGGGGGAGTTGAAATCTAAATTAAATTTCTGAGCGATATCTCTTGTTAATTCTAAATGTTGTTTTTGGTCTTCTCCAACCGGAACATGCGTTGTATCATATAATAAAATATCTGATGCCATTAACACTGGGTAAACGTAAAGTCCAATGCTTGCTTTCTCTTTATCTTTGCCGGCTTTTTCTTTGAATTGCGTCATTCTGTTTAACCAGCCCATTTTAGCTGAGCAACCTAAAATCCAAGAACATTCAGAATGTGCTGAGCTCAAAGATTGTTGAAAAATAATACTTTTTTTATAGTCTAGCCCACTAGCTAAAAAAGCTGCAGTTGTCTCTCTTATATTATTCTTTAATGTGGCTGGATCTTGCTTCACTGTGATTGCATGTAAATCCACTACACAATAAATACATTCTGTGAGAGCTTGATTTTGAAAACTAACAAAGTTTTTTATTGCTCCTAAATAATTTCCGATATGAAGATTACCTGTCGGCTGTACACCAGAAAATATTTTTTTGGACATAATTTAATACTTTAATTTAATATCAGAAAATTTAAAAGCTTTTGTGAGTATTGATATTACAATGTAAGCAAAAAACGTAAGTATAATGATCAGTAGTGTAAATAATAGTTTATAATTACTGTTATAATCTAGGTAGTTTGAGAAACTGTTAATTAAAAAATAAAAGAAATACGAGCACAATACACTTGCGCATGTAATTTTAAGAAGCGAAAAAATAATATTTTTATTAATATCATAGTAATTATTTTTACAAATATAAATTATTAAAATTATTGCATTTATCCATGAAGATATTGTTGTTGCAATAGGTATTATTATGAATCCGATTTTGTTAAAAAATAAAACACTTATTAAAATATTAATAACGACCGAGACTACAGAAAAATAAAATGGGATTTTTGTATTATGCCTAGCAAATAAAAAAGTAGAGAATATTTTTATTAATGCAAATGCGGGTAATCCAAATGCAAAATAATATAATGCTTTTGCGGAATTTTCTACACTTACTAAATCAAAAGATCCATAACCAAATAAACTTGATGTGATTTCCTCAGATGCAATTAAAAGTGCGAACATAGCTGGAATACTTAGGAACAAACATAGTTCAATAGATTTATTTTGAATAAAATTTATTTTATTAATATCTTTTTGTTTAATAAATTTACTTAAAGTAGGAAGAAGAACTGTTCCGATAGCTATACCTGCAATTGCGAGATTAATTTGGTATATTCTATCTGCATAATACAAATATGAAACCGCATTTGCTTGAAATGATGCGATAATTGTTCCTACTAAGATATTAATTTGGGTAACACCAGAAGAAAATATACTAGGTATTAGCTTTCTAAAAAAGAATTTTACTTTTTTTGTTAATTTAAAATTAAAATTTACCGTTGGGGAAAAATACTTTTTAACGAAAATCAATAAGATTAATAGCTGAAGAAGACCTGCTAAAGAAACACCATAAGATAAATAAATCACTGTAATATCATTTTCTTTTTTAAGAAATATTAAAATTAAAATAAGTATTATATTTAGAACTATAGGCGCTGCTGCTGCTAAACCAAATTTGTTATGAGAATTAAGAATTGCTGAAAAAAAAGATGCTATACTTATAAAAAATAGAAAAGGAAAAGTAATTCTGGTAAGTAGAATGGTAAGTTCAAGTTTATCGGCATCATCATTAAACCCTGGAGCAATCAGGTAAATAAAAAACGGCATGAATAACTCAATTAATAAAGTTATTAATAAAATACTGAACAATAAAAGATTAAAGATTTTATTTGAGAACTCGTTAGCTTTTTTTTTAGTTAATTGTAATTCTGATGAGTAGCTCGGCACAAAAGCTGCATTAAATGCACCTTCTGAAAACAATCTTCTAAATGTGTTTGGTATTCTAAATGCTACAAAAAATGCATCAGTAATCGGCCCAGAACCTAAGTTAAGTGCAATCAAAAAGTCTCTGAGATAACCTAATATCCTACTTAAAATCGTATAAAAACTAAATGTGCCGGTTGACTTAATTAGATTCATAAATCATATTAGTGTTACTTATTCTATTTTTATACCTAATTAAAAAAAATGAAAAAAAAAAAAATTGAACATTATTCTGATAAAGAGGCATTAGATTTTCATAATAGTAACAAATCTGGCAAGATTGAGATAATATCATCTAAGCCCATGACTACAAAAAGGGATTTAGCTTTAGCGTATTCTCCTGGTGTTGCTGCTCCTGTAAAAGCTATATATGCGAATCCTGAATTAGCTTACGATTACACAACAAAAGGAAATCTAGTTGCTGTTATCAGTAATGGTTCGGCAATTTTAGGCCTAGGAAATTTAGGAGCAATAGCATCAAAGCCTGTGATGGAAGGCAAAGCTGTTTTATTTAAAAGGTTTGCAGATATAGACGCTATAGATCTAGAAATTGACTCCACTGATACCAGTGAAATAATTAATTCTATCAAAAACTTTTCTAAAAGTTTTGGTGGTATAAATCTTGAAGACATAGCTGCACCTGAGTGTTTTATTATTGAGGAAAAATTAAAAAAAATTCTTGATATTCCTGTATTCCATGATGATCAACATGGAACAGCTATTATTACTTATGCAGCATTGATGAATGCTTTAGATATTTCAAAAAAAGATAAAAATAAAATTAAAATTGTCGTGAATGGCGCAGGTGCATCCGCAATGGCTTGTACGAACCTTTTACTTAAATCAGGTGTTAAAAAATCAAACTTGATCATGGTTGATAGCAAAGGTGTAATAAATAAAAAGAGAAAAGGGCTAAATAAATGGAAGCTTTTATATGCATCAAATACGAATGCAAAAAATCTTAATGATGCTATAAAAAATGCTGATGTATTTTTGGGTTTATCTTCAGCAGGAGTTTTAAGCAAAGAAAATGTAAGAAACATGTCGCCAAACCCAATTATTTTTGCTTGTGCTAATCCTGACCCTGAAATTACTCCTGAGGAGATAGAGGAAGTAAGAAATGACGCTATTGTAGCAACAGGCAGATCCGATTATCCAAATCAGGTTAACAATCTTTTAGGTTTTCCTTATATTTTTAGGGGCGCTCTAGATGTTAGAGCAAAAACTATCAACGATGAGATGAAAATAGCTGCAGCAAATGCCATAGCATCTTTAGCAAGGGAAAGGGTTCCCGACGAGGTGGTTGCTGCGATGGGTGGTGACAGACCAAAGTATGGTAAAGAATATATTATTCCATCAACTTTTGATCCAAGATTAATAAATGTAATACCAGTTGCAGTTGCTAAAGCCGCAATAAAAACTGGCGTTGCAAGAAAAAAAATCGATAACTTTGATTTATATGCTGAGCAGTTAAATCAAAGGTTGGATCCGTCAGTCACAATTATGCAAGGTATAAACTCACAAATAAAGAAGAAACCAAAAAGAGTTGTGTTTGCTGATGGTGAAGATGAAAATACTTTAAAAGCGGCAATTGCTTTTAAAAATAGTGGATTGGGTGTCCCAGTATTGGTGGCAAAAGAAAAAGTTGTAAAAAATAGACTCAAAGAGATTGGATATAGTGAAAACTTAAATATAGAAATAATAAATTCCACAAAAAAAAATTTAAGAGAAAAATATTCGCAATATATTTTTAAAAAACTTCATAGATCTCAAGGACTTCTAGAGAGAGATTGTGATAGATTAGTTAGAAATGATAGGGTTATTTGGGGTTCTTGCATGGTTGCCTGTGGGGACGCTGATGCAATGGTAACTGGTAACACTCGAAGATATGGACAATCCTTGCAAAAAATCACAAAAGTAATAGATCCACGTCCTGGAGAAATAATGTTCGGACTTAATATGGTCGTTAATAAAGGTAGAACAGTTTTTATAGGTGATACTAGCGTCCATGAGTACCCAACATCAAAACAACTTGCGGAAATTGCAATTTCATCAGCAAGGGTAGTAAGATTATTTGGTTTCAATCCAAAAGTGGCCTTTTTATCTCACTCGACATTCGGCCAGCCAATGACAAGTAGAACAAAACACATAAGGGATGCTGTGGAAATTTTGAAAGAAAAAAATGTAGATTTTAAATTTGATGGAGATATGCAGCCTGATGTTGCACTGAATGATGAATATAGAGAGTTATATCCAATGTCAGAAATAGTTGGAAATGCTAATATTTTAATTATGCCAGGTCAACACAGTGCTGCAATATCTTATAAAATAATGAAAACAATGAGCAGCGCTAAAGTTATAGGACCTTTATTAATTGGATTGGGGGCTGCTATTGAAATTGCTCCTCTTAGATGTTCAACATCAGAAATTTTAAATCTAGCCTCGGTTGCTGCTTACTCTGCTAGTGTAATAGAATATAATAAAAAAAATTAATCTTTTTTGATCCTTAAATCATCTACTAATAAAATACTTGTGACTACGTCATTTACATCTAATATTTCTTTTGCTTCTTTTACAATTTCCTCTGATTCTTCTCTTGATTGAGAAATTCCATATACATATATTACTTTTTTGTAAGTATCTATATTGTAATTTACTGCTTTAATCTTTTTATTGAATATCATAGCAGATTTTAGTTGAGAAGTTATCAAGACGTCTTTCGCAGATTGTTGAAAATTAAACTTTTCTTTAATTCTTAAATCATTTTTTACTGATCTTGCACCTTTTGTTTCCCATGCTAATTTTGTTATTTGTAATTTTTCTTCGGGTGTATCAACTTTTCCAGTAATAAATATTCTTCCATCTAGAACTTTTGCATTTACCGTTAAAAGATAGTTTTTATTCATTGTGAGAAGCCTTGCTTCTAAACTTTTATCCATAATAGAGTCATCTATTTGAGTGCCTAATGATCTTGGATCAAGCGCTACCGTTACACCAGTTCCAAAAACTCCAGTTGATGAAGCGCCTATACAGCTATTTAAAAAAAATAAAAAAATTAAAAATTTAAATTTTTTAAGTTTCATTTTTTAACCCTAGACAATATTTATATATTCTTGATTTGGATATATTGCTTTTAATTTTAATAATTTCTGAAATATCTTTAACACTGATATTATTTATTAGTTTTTTTATTAAAGTTTTATCTGATTCGGACAAAATTTCTGAGTTTTTTTTTAATTTATGTTTCTCTGAAATTACAATTGTGACTTCTCCCTTAAGATTAATATCTAAATTATCTAAATATTTAACCTCTGATCTATGAAATTCCTCATAATACTTGGTGATTTCTCTACATAAAACTATCTTTCTTCCACTAAAATATTTTTTTATAAGTTTAATATATTTTTTAAGCTTTTTTGCTGAAACAAAAAATACAAAAGAACAATCTATATTTGACATTTGGCTAAAGTCATTTTCTAAATCACTAAGCTTATCGGGCAAAAATCCTTTAAAATAAAAATCATTGGAAAATCCGCTGACAGATATAGCAGCAGTAACAGCTGAAACACCTGGTATAGGAACAATTCTAATTTTATTCTCTATACATGCATTTACAATTATATTGCCTGGGTCTGATATCAGCGGTGTTCCAGCGTCTGAAATTAGAGAAATTTTATTTTTTGACTTAAAGTAATCTATTATTTTATTTACGTTTTTTTTTTCATTAAACTTATGATTTGATATTAGATTACTTTCTATATTGTAATGATTTAGTAGTTTTTTAGCTACTCTAGTATCTTCACACAATATAATGTCTGATTGTTTTAAAATATCTATTGCTCGCTGACTTATATCTTTAAGATTGCCTATTGGTGTAGACACTAAATAAAGTGCTCTTTCGATCTTATTTTTGTCTTGTTCTAAAGTCATAATATGATCAATATATTATTATTTAACTTATGAAAACTTTACAAAAATTTATTATTATTTTAATTTTATTATTTAGTATTCAAACTCATTCAAAAGCAAGTGAAAATATAAAAATAGGATTGATTGTTCCACTCACAGGTGAATATAGTGAAATAGGTAAATCAATTTTAAATGCTACTAGACTCGCATTAAACTCTATAGATGATAGTAGATTTGAAATATTGCCCAGAGATACTCAATCCGATCCTGAGTTGACACTTAAAGTTTCAAGAGATCTTTACTTTAATGATAATGTAGAAATAATTCTTGGTCCTTTATTTAATAATAGTACAAAATATTTAGATAAAATACCTGAGGTAACCTTTGTTTCATTTACAAATAAGTTAAAAGGAAATCATTCAAATGTTATAAGTTCTGGAGTAAATGCTGTTTCACAAATTAAAGCAATTAAAAAATTTAAAACTAAAAAAGGACTTGAGAGAACAATCTTTTTAATCCCAAATTCAAATTTTAAGCTAGAGATAGAAAGTGCAATAGCAAAAACACAAATTAAAATTAAAGATAAATTCACTTATGATACAGACCCAACTTTATTGACTTCTCAAATTGAAAAAATAACAAACTATCCAAGGCGAAAACAAAACTTATTAGATGAAATTACACGAGTAGAGGACTCCGACGACCCAAATAAAGAAAAAATTATAAAAAATTTAGAAAAAAAAGATACTATCGGAGGAATAAATTTTGACTCAGTTGTAATTGCAGATTTTGACGAAAATCTTAAAAGTGTAACCACTTCATTGTTATACTCAGATGTTTCTTCAAAAAGAGTGAGTTATATAAGTTTAAACCAATGGTTTGATGACACTCTTCTAAAAGAAACTTCCCTTCAACCTCTATATTTTCCGTCAATTAATAAGAAAAATTATGAAAATTTTGAAAAAGAATATTTTGACAATTTTAGATCAAATCCAAATCAAATATCTTTTTTAAGCTATGACTTAACAGGACTTATTTACTATCTTTTATATAAAAATAACTTTGAGGTAGATAAAAAAATTTTTTATAAAAAAAATAAATTTCTTGGAAAAATTGGCGTATTTGAAATTAATAAGAATATAATAACTCATGAATTAAGTTTTTATTCCGTTGAAGAAAATAATTTTAAAAAAATTTTTTAATTTTTTTAAAAGCTTTCATCCTATGGTCTATTTTTAATTTATCGATGTATTTCATTTGACCAAATGTTAATTTCCTTCCATCAGGAATAAATATTGGATCATAACCGAAACCATTTTTGCCTAGTTTTTTTTTTGAAATTTTTCCCTCTATGATGCCTAAAGAGTGAATGGGCTTTTTTTTTAAACCATAAATAGTTAAAGCACAAACAAATCTAGCTGAAATTTTTTTTTTTTTCCAATTTTTATCTAATTTTGAAAGTTTTGAATAAATTTTTGATATAGCTAAATCAAAATTGTTTTTTTTACCTCCCCACCTTGCTGAAAAAATGCCAGGCTGACGATCTAACATGTCAATTTCAATACCAGAGTCATCTGCTATACAAATTTTGCTGGATTTTTTAGAAAAATATTTAGCTTTTATAAGAGAATTTTCCATAAAAGACTTTCCATTTTCCCTTGGACTTTTATATCCATAATCTTTAGGGGAGTAAATTTTGTAAGATTTTGGCAACAAATCTCTTATTTCCCTTAATTTACCATCATTATTAGTTCCAACTATTAGTTCTCTAATTTTTTTTTTTTGCATCTAGAATTTATAAATTTACTAACCATATAAACTTAATGACAAAAGAAGAAGTAGAAAATTCAGTAAATACATCTGAGGTTGAACATACCGATAAAGATATTTTAAGGGATGAAGATAAAGGCCCTGAAAAAGATGCAAAAAAAGAAGATACAAAATCGTCTTCTGAAAACGAATTAGCAAGTCTAAAAGATAGACTTGCAAGAGCATATGCGGAGATTGAAAACCAGAGGAGAAGGTTTGAAAAAGAAAAAGAAGAAGCTTATGAGTATGGTGGTTTTGCATTCGCTAAAGAAGCACTAAACCTATTAGATAATCTTGAAAGATCAAAAGCCTCTTTAGAAAACGATGAGAGCCTTAAAGATGAAGGGTCATTGAAGAAAATAATTGAACATATTGATATAATTAATAAAGATATGATCTCAATTTTTAGCAAAAATAATATAAATCCAATTAAAGCTATAAACGAAAAACTAGATCCAAATTTTCATCAAGCAATGATGGAAATTGAAGATGATGAAAAAGATCCAGGGACCATAGTTCAAGAAATTCAGAAAGGGTTTACAATTAAGGATAGACTGCTTCGACCTTCCTTAGTCGCTGTTTCTAAGAAAAAAGAGAACAAAAATGAAAAAAGTGAGGAAAATAAGGAAAAAAAGGATAAAAATTAATTTTTAGCTACTGTTGTAGTTGAGAAATTAACACTTATATGAAGGTAGTTAGGAAAATAATATGAGCAAAGTAATTGGAATAGATTTAGGAACTACAAATTCTTGTGTAGCAATTATGGAGGGTACACAAGCAAAAGTACTAGAAAATGCTGAGGGTGCAAGAACAACACCTTCTGTTGTGGCTTTTACAGATAACGATGAAAAATTAATTGGACAGCCGGCAAAGAGACAAGCAGTTACAAATCCTGAAAATACAATTTTTGCAGTAAAAAGATTGATAGGAAGAAATTTTAACGATCCAACCGTAAAAAAAGATGTTGATACTGCCCCGTTTAAAATTGTTAGCTCTGACAAGGGAGATGCATGGATTGAAGCAAAAGGACAGAAATACTCCCCTTCGCAGATTTCTGCTTTTACCTTACAAAAAATGAAAGAAACTGCCGAAAAATATTTAGGATCAGAGGTTAAACAAGCTGTTATCACTGTTCCGGCTTATTTTAATGATGCACAAAGACAAGCAACCAAAGATGCGGGTAAGATTGCAGGCTTAGAGGTTTTAAGAATTATAAACGAACCAACAGCTGCTTCACTAGCATATGGATTAGACAAAAAAGCAAATAAAAAAATTGCAGTCTATGACTTGGGCGGGGGAACATTTGATGTATCAATTCTTGAATTAGGAGATGGTGTTTTCGAAGTTAAGTCTACTAACGGTGATACATTTCTTGGAGGAGAGGATTTCGATAACACTATTGTTGAATATTTACTGACTGAGTTTAAGAAAGACAATGGTATCGATCTTAAATCAGATAAACTTGCATTGCAGAGACTAAAAGAGGCTGCTGAAAAAGCGAAGATTGAACTTTCATCTGCAACTCAAACAGAAATTAATTTACCATTTATCACTGCAGATAAAACCGGACCAAAACATATTAACTTAAAAATGACTAGAGCAAAGTTAGAGGCATTAGTAGAGGACTTAATTTCAAGAACTATACCACCTTGTCAGACAGCATTAAAAGATGCTGGTTTATCAGCAAATGAAGTAGATGAGATTGTTCTTGTTGGGGGTATGACAAGAATGCCTAAAGTCATAGAAGAGGTAAAAAACTTTTTTGGCAAAGAGCCTAATAAGTCTGTAAACCCAGATGAAGTAGTTGCTATGGGAGCTGCAATACAGGCAGGTGTTCTTCAGGGAGATGTTAAAGACGTTTTATTATTAGATGTGACGCCTTTATCATTAGGGATCGAAACCTTAGGTGGCGTATCTACCAAACTTATTGATAAGAATACTACAATTCCAACTAAGAAAAGCCAAGTATTTTCAACAGCTGAGGATAATCAGCCCGCAGTTTCTATAAGAGTACTTCAAGGTGAAAGAGAGATGGCCTCTGATAATAAAATATTAGGAAATTTTGAATTAGTAGGTATAGCACCAGCACCAAGAGGTGTACCACAAATTGAAGTAACTTTTGACATTGATGCAAATGGAATAGTAAATGTTTCAGCAAAAGACAAAGGAACTGGTAAAGAACAAAAAATACAAATTCAGGCATCCGGTGGATTAAGCGATGAAGAAATTAATCAAATGGTAAAGGATGCAGAGTCGAATAAAGAGGCGGATAAGAAAAAGAGAGAGGCAGTTGATGCAAGAAATCAAGCTGATACTTTATTACATTCTACTGAGAAAAACCTTAAAGAGCACGGTTCTAAAGTTTCTGATGAAGATAAGAAAGCTATTGAAACTGCATCTGCAAATCTCAGAAATTCTCTAAAAGGTACTGATGTAGAGGATATTAAAAAGAAAACTCAGGATTTAGTTCAAGCTTCTATGAAATTAGGTGAAGCAATATACAAATCTCAACAAAGTGCAAAACCAGGTAACGAGCCTAAGGATGCAAAAAAAGAGGACAAAAAAGACGATAACGTTGTTGATGCAGACTTTGAAGAAGTAAAAGACGAAAATAAAGAGAAAAGCGCGTAATCTAGCAACTATTTGTCTATAACTAGTTATGGCAAAAAGAGATTACTATGATGTTCTCGGTGTTAACAAAAGTTCAAATCAGGATCAGATTAAATCAGCATACAGGAAATTAGCTGTTAAATATCACCCAGATAAAAACAAGGGCGATAAAGCAGCTGAAGAAAAGTTTAAAGAAGCATCAGAAGCATACCACGTTTTATCTAATTCTGAGAGAAAACAGAATTATGATAATTTTGGACACGCAGCCTTTGAAAATGGTGGTACTGGAAGAGGTGGATTTAGTAATTTTGATTTTTCGAGCAGTTTTTCAGATATTTTTGAAGATTTTTTTGGAGAAGGCTTTGGTGGTGGTGGAAGGCGTACAAGAAGATCGAATAACAGAGGTTCAGATCTAAGATATGATTTAACAATAAGTCTTGAGGAAGCTTATAACGGAAAAAAACAAGATATAAAATTTTCTACTTCAGAAAAGTGCGATACGTGTGGGGGCAATGGATCAAGACCAGGTTATAATGCTGAAAGCTGCTCCATGTGTGGAGGACATGGACAAGTAAGATCAAGTCAGGGATTTTTTACTGTGCAACAAACTTGTCCTCAATGCTCTGGTTCTGGAGAACAAATTACAAATCCTTGTGATAGCTGTAATGGGCAGGGAAAAAAACAGGCATCAAAAAGACTTTCAGTTACAATACCTAAAGGAGTAGATGATGGCACAAGAATAAGATTAAGTGGAAAAGGTGAGGCAGGATCTAGAGGAGCTGGTAACGGAGATCTATATCTCTTTATAAACGTTAATTCTCATGAATTATTTAAAAGACAAGATGAACATTTATTTTTTGAATGTCCAATTTCAATTGCTGATGCTGCATTAGGATCTTCAATTGAGATTCCAACTATTGATGGTGGTAAAGCAAAAATTAAGATACCACCTGGAACTCAAAGTGGAAAACAATTTAGATTAAGAGGCAAAGGTATGCCTTATATGAGAGGTAGTGGTGTTGGCGACCTATACGTGCAAGTGAATACAGAAGTTCCTATTTCTCTAAACAAAGAACAAAAGGATCTTTTAGAAAAGTTCAGAAAAATAGAAAATGAAAAGTCAAATCCAAGTATTAAAAAATTCTTTCAAAAAGCCAAAAGTTTTTGGAAAAACTAATGATAATTTGGCTAGCGTCATATCCTAAAAGTGGCAATACTTGGATAAGAGCATTCTTAGTTTCTTATTATTTTACAGATGATGGTATTTTTAGATTTGAGGATTTAAGTAGAATTCCGGATTATCCACATAAAAATTTTTTGGATAAAAATATCAATATAAGTAGTTTAAAGGAGGGTGATATTTATAAACATTGGGATGATTCACAAAAAAGAATTTTTGAAAACAAAAAAGCGAAATTTTTAAAGACTCACAATTCCTTAAAACCAATTAATAAAATTCCTTTTACAAAAACAGAATATACTTTAGGTGTGATACATATAATTAGAGACCCACGAAATGTTATTACTTCAATAAAAAATCATTTTAGTTTTAATGATTATGAAGATGCACTTAAGTATATGCAAACAGATGGTGCTTTTATGAAAGGTGATGACAATGCAAGATATGCAATAGTTGACTCTTGGAAGACACATTTTACATCATGGATGACAAATCAGTCATTAAAAAGGATTTCAGTGAGGTATGAAGATTTAGAAAAAAATCCAGAAAAAGAGTTTGAAAAAATTATCAATTTTATAAATTCAATACTTCGAATTAAAGAGGAAATTAAAAAAGATAAATTAGTTAATGCTTTAAATACGACTAAATTTGAAGCTTTGAGGAAAGGTGAAGATGAAGGAAAGTTCAACGAGAATGTTATTAAAGATAACAAAAAAGTAAAATTTTTTTACAAGGGTCCACAAAATAATTGGAAAAAATTGTTGCCACCAGATATCCAAAAAAAAATGAGCGCATACTATAAAGAAGACTTAAGAAATTTAGGATATGAAGTTTAGTTGATTATTTAATTGATAGTAAATTAATATAATAATAAAGTTAAAAAATGCCTAAAACTAAACTTACTATAACTGGATGCATGGGAAGAATGGGTCAGCAGTTAATTAAAACTTCTAACGCTGATGATAAAGTAAAAATTATTTCTCTTACTGAAAATAAAGAAGTAAAAAAAAAAATTAATGGTATTAGACCTGAAATTAATTCTATAAAAGCTTTTAGTAAATCAGATGTTATTATTGATTTTAGCACTCCAAAATGTACTTTGGAAGTTTTGAAAATAGCTTATAAACTAAAAAAAAGAGTTGTTATTGGGACCACTGGATTTAATAGAACTCAAGAGGCTCAAATAAAAAAATTTTCAAAAAAAATACCAATATTAAAAGCTGGGAATATGAGCCTAGGTATAAATTTATTGATGTATTTGACCGAGATAGCATCTAGATCATTAGGTACAAAATTTTTAAGTAAAATATTTGAAGTACATCATAAACACAAAAAAGATTTTCCATCTGGAACAGCACTAATGCTTGGAAAAGGGATAGCTGTAGGAAAAGATAAAAGTTTTTACAGTATTATTGGAAAAAAATTTTTAAATAAAAATACTTTTCCATATGGAAAAAAAATTAATTTTAATTCTTTGAGAAAAGGGGAAGTAATTGGGAAGCATGAAGTTAATTTTTCTAGCGGTAAAGAAATTATCACTTTAAACCATGAGGCATTTGATAGATCATTGTATTCGGAAGGAGCCATAGAGGCAGCAAAATGGTTGAGATCAAAAAAGCCTGGCTTATATTCAATGAGAAATCTCTTAAACTTTTAATAATGAATGAGGTTATAAGAGCTAAAATAATATTGAAAATACTCAATAAAATCTACCCCAAGACGCCTATACCGTTGAAACATAGGAATATATTTACTCTTCTTGTATCCGTTCTACTTTCAGCTCAATGTACTGATGTTAATGTAAATAATGTTACAAAAAATATATACCCAAAATATAATAAACCAGAGCACTTCGTTAAATTAGGTAGAAAAAAAATTGAAAAATTAATAAAAAAAATTGGAATATTTAGAATTAAATCTAAAAGTGTTTATAATCTTTCAAAAAAGCTTGTGAAAGAACACGGTGGTAAAGTTCCAAGGACATTTGAAGAATTAGAAAAATTACCTGGCGTTGGACATAAAACTGCTAGTGTAGTAATGTCTCAAGGATTTGGATATCCTGCATTTCCAGTAGATACACATATTCATCGTTTAGCTCAAAGATGGGGCTTAACTAATGGTAAGAATGTTACCCAAACAGAATCGGATTTAAAAAGACTTTTTCCTAAAAAAAATTGGAATAAATTACATTTACAAATAATTTATTACGGTAGAGAATATTGTAAAGCACGAGAATGTTACGGAATTTCTTGTAAAATTTGTACTACTTGTTATCCTAATAGAAAAAAACCAATTACAACCAAGAAAGCATAGTATGAAAATTTTAGGAATAGGGAATGCAATAGTAGACGTAATTTGTAAAGTTGATGATACTTTTTTATCGAAAAATGAACTTACAAAAAGCACAATGAAATTGATATTTGATGAAAATGAGTTTAAAAATTTGTTGTCAAATTTAAAAATTGAAAAAACTGTATCTGGAGGATCAGTTGCAAATTCGATAGTTGGTCTATCTCAACTTGGAGATAAAGTTGGTTTTATAGGTAAAGTTTCAGATGATGATCTTGGAAGCAAATATGAGGAAGGATTAAGGCAGGAGAATGTTGAGTATATTTATAAAAAGAAAAAAGAAGAGTTGCCAACTGGGACTTGTTTAATTTTAGTAACACCTGACTCTGAAAGGACCATGTGTACTTATTTAGGAACGGCAGGAAAAATTAATGAAAACGATGTGAGTTCTGATGCTATAAAAAAAAGTGAGATAATACTATTAGAAGGCTACTTGTGGGATGAAGGTGAACCCAAAAAAGCATTTGATAAAGCAATAGAGAATGCTGGAAAGGTTGCAATGTCTCTTTCCGATCAATTCTGCGTGGATAGGCATAAACCACATTTCCTAAATCTTGTAAAAAATAAACTAGATATAACTTTTGCAAATGAACAAGAAATTTTATCTTTAATAGACACTAAAAATTTTGATGATGTTATAAATTTTGGTAAAGAATTAGGAAAGATATTAGTTGTTACTAGAGGTGAAAAAGGGGCAATTGCGATTAGTGGTAAAGAAATTTGCGAATGCGAAATTAGAAAAAACCTTAAAGTAGTCGATTTAACAGGTGCAGGTGATCTTTTTGCAGCAGGTTTTTTACATGGGTATATAAATGGCATGAATCTGAATGATTGTTTAAATAAGGGCACTGATATGTCTGCAAAGGTTATCCAGCAAATTGGTGCTAGACTATAGCGTATAATTTATTTTTTTACTCTTTTGAAACTACCTTTGCCTTTTTTTGGTTTTACAATTTGAGGTCTAAATTTTTTTGAAAACAAATTTTTTGCAGATAAATTTCTTTTCTTTCTAAATTTTGTAACCATTCCCAGAACTTATGATAAAATTGTTATCTTCGAACTCCTTTGCTATTTTTTTCCTCAACCTATATATATGTGTTTCGACCGTGTGTGTTTCTAGATTAGAGTTATGTCCCCAGACTTTTTTTTGAAGTTCTTGTATTGACTGAGTAGAATTTGAATTTTTCAAAAAGAAAATTATTTCGGTTTCTTTTTGTGTTAGTTTTAAAGACTTTGAATTTTTATTTAGATTTCTTGAATTAATATCTAAAATATAGTCCTTTATGTTGAACTCAGATTTTTCTTGGTACTGTAATTTTAGGAGAGCAATGTTAATCCTTTCTATTAGATTTGTTAATTTAATAGGTTTTTTTTCTATGACTAATTGATTAAATTTAAAAGGTAATTTTAAACATTTATCAGTAACAACAATATTATTTAAATTTTTTGAGAGGGTTTTTTTTAAATCATCAATAGAATTTGTTTCCTCTAAATTAAAAAAAATATCTTCCTTAATTTCATTTAAAATACTAAAAAGTTTTGGTAAATTGAATATAATTACTGTAGATTTATTCATTAAAATCACAGTATGATATTAAGACTAAAAAATAAAGATACATTAGTTTTTGATGAATTTGAAATAAAGTGTGCTATTGGTAAAAAAGGTACCAATAATAATAAAATTGAAGGAGATAAAACCACACCCACAGGAATTTTTGAATTCGGTAAAATTTACTGGAGAAAAGATAAAGTAAAAAAACCTGACACCAAGATTAAAACAGAAGTTATTAGAAAAAATATGATCTGGTGCGACGACCCTAAAAGTAAATTTTATAATAAACTAACTTTTAAAACTAAAAGTATTAAATCAGAAAAGCTTTACAGAAATGATAACAAATATGACTATTTACTAATTATAAATTACAATACAAAAAATATAAAAAAAAACTCTGGTAGTGCAATTTTTTTACACCTAACAACAAACTACGCAAAAACTGATGGATGTATAGCAGTTAGAAAAAAAGATTTTTTAATATTATCTAAAGTATTAACTAAAAAAAGTAAAATAATTATAACCTAATCTCTATTACCGAATATTTTTGATCCTATCCTCAAATAAGTAGATTTGTATTTTATTGATTTTATATAATCATGTGACATTCCCATACTCAATTCATTTAAACCCAACTCGTCGTTTAGCTCTTTTAATTTAGAAAAATACATCTCTGAGTCCTCGTTAAATGGGGGAAGACACATCAAACCCTGCACATCTAAACCCTTTTCTAGACAGAATTGATAAAGATTTTTGAGTTCATTATTCTCAACACCTGATTTTTGATTTTCATTGGCAAGGTTAACTTGGATGAAAATTTTAATCTTTTTACCTAGTTTTATTTCTTCATTTGAAATTTTTTGTGCAAGTTTAATGTTATCTACTGAATGAATATAATCAAATATTTTTAGAGCATGCTTAACCTTATTTGTTTGGAGTTTACCGATCATATGTAGTTTTATTAATGGGTTATTTTTTTTTACGTCTGTCCATTTTTCTATAGCTTCTTGAACTTTGTTTTCCCCATAATCTACATGTCCATTTTCAATCAGAGGATTAATATCATCTATTTTAAATGTTTTTGAAACAGCAACAACTTTAGGAAAATAATTTTTTAATCCTGTTTCTTTTATTTTTTCATTTATGTGATTTTTAATATACTCTAGGTTGGCTACATTTTTATGCATAATCTTTTTTTAACCTATTATTACTTTATAAACAAATTTGATCCACATCATTTGACTAAATTAAATAAAAAAATTAATATAATTTTCAGGAAATATAATAATTCTTACAATGTTTCCTATATAAAAAAAATTTCTGATTTTTGTAAAAAAAGAGGCACCAATTTCTATGTAGCAAATGATTTCAAAGTAGCTATGAAAGTAGGTGCTACTGGTGTTTATCTACCATCATTCTATAGAGGATTAACACATAATAACTACAAATTTAGAGAAAACTTTGAAATTTTAGGGTCAGCTCATAATCTTTTTGAACTTAACAACAAAAAAAAGCAAAAAGTGGATGTAATATTTCTATCTCCATTCTTAAAGAAAAAGAAAACAGAATTAGGTATTTACGGATTTTTAAAACTTAAAAAATTTACAAAAAAAAAAGTTATAGCGCTGGGTGGTATAAATAAAAATAATTTATCTAAAGTTAAGCTCGTAAAAGCTGATGGTTTTGCAGCTATTAGATACTTCACAAAAAAAAAGGCCCCTTAAAAAGGGGCCTCAAATTTTAGTTGTTATGCTTCTAAATTAGAATGCAAATGCAACTGTAACTTCTTTGTATGAGTCATCACTGTTAGCTGAACCAGCAACACTGTCTGTTGAGTTAGCTATCGCAGTAATTGTCATACCACCAGTTGTGTAAGAAGCTGAGATACCTGAAGATTCCTCATCTTCGTTACCTGCTCCCATATCAACTTCGTGTCTACCTAAAGAAACTGATAGATTTTCGTTTACAGCTAATGAGATACCATAAGCATCTGACTCTTCGTCTGCAGTTGATCCTGCATTGTCTAACTCAGACATTTGGTATGCTAAAGTTACATTATTGTAAGTGTATTTTGCAAAAGCAGTCATAAGATCAAGTGATTTACCGTCTTCACCTGTACCATAACCAACTTCCATTCCATCCATTGGGCTGTATGTGAATACAATTGAACTATCAGATGAGTCACCTGATCCATTGTTCACGTATGCTGCACTGATACCTACACCAGCAAAAGAACCCATATAGTCTACTGAGTTTACTTTTGAGTGAGTGACAATACCATTGTCATCAGAGTCAACATCATCCCAAACTTCTTCACCTGCTGTTGGAATTACAGAGTCATATGCTGGTAATCCAGCTTGACCTGCACTGTTAGAAACACCAATAGTTCCAGCATCACCCATATCAATGTTTACTGACGTTGATGAAAACGCAGCATCAGTCATTGTATAGCCGTAAGACATGGTAAATCCATTTTCTAACTCGCCTGAACCACTGAAAGTAATCCCTTTACCAGTACTGAAACTGTTTCCAGTTACTTCAGTCTCGTCCTGAGATTTGTAAGTTATCTTCGCACTTCCAGATACATCTAATGCACCTGCATAAGCTGCAGAAGTAACTAAGGATCCTGCTAATGCAGTTAATCCTATTTTTTTTATGTTGTTCATAAATTTACTCCTAATTGTTAATAATTAATTATAAACACTGTGTTTTTAGCAAAACCTTTTATTTCTTTGACAATTTTCTTAAATAAATAGCAATTTTTTTAGATAATGTTGCAAAAATGCATCACATTAATTTCTCAAATAATCATTATTTCATGGGATTTTTTTAATAAATTGTTAATTATTTGTTTTTATTAAATAAACATGATTAAAAAAACATTTATATTACTAGGATCAATCCTTTTTCTAGCCTCTTTTTTACTGCTAAATTCATGTGGTATTTATAGACCAGTTAGCGCAAAAGATTACCCTCCGGACCCTAAGTTGAGAGTTAAAAAAAATATTGAGGAAGGTAGAGGTTTCAGACTGATGGGTGGAAAAAAAAGGGGGGGCACCTTTGATTTTGCAAGCTCAAATGAACTTTGGAGAGCTGCTTTGGACACTATAGATTTTATGCCTTTAGCGTCAGCAAATTATAGTGGAGGAATAATTATTACAGATTGGTATAGTGACCAAACTAGTTCTAATGAATCTTTAAAAATTTCAATTAGATTTTTAACTAACGAGATTAGATCAGATGCTTTGGATGTAAAAATTTTTAAAAAAGATTGTAACGCTAATAACGAGTGTGAGATGTATGAAGAAAAAGGTGATTTGATATTTGAAATTAAAAAAAGTATTTTAAAGAAAGCAGCAATTTACGAAAAAGAAAATAAAAAAAGTGGTAAATCTTATAGAGGTACATCATTTGAAGGTCAGGGTACTGACGGACCAAATATTTTTTAATATATATTAAATTAAGTGAATAGATATAATTTTAAAGTCATCGAAAAAAAATGGCAGAATTATTGGAAAAAAAATAATTCTTTTAAATCTGATAAGAATTTAAGTAAAAAAAAATTTTATTGTTTAGAAATGTTTCCATATCCATCTGGTAAAATTCATATGGGGCACGTAAGAAATTACACCATAGGGGACGTACTTTCACGTCAGAAAGATTTGCAAGGATTTAATGTTTTACACCCAATGGGTTGGGATTCTTTTGGGATGCCTGCTGAAAATGCTGCTAGGGAAAATAATTTAAACCCTAAAGAGTGGACAGAAAAAAATATTTCAGTAATGAAACATCAGTTACAATGTCTTGGACTTTCAATAGATTGGGATAGAGAAATTTCTACTTGCTCTGTAGATTATTATAAACATCAGCAATTATTTTTTCTTGAATTGTATAAAAAAGGATTGGTGTACAGAAAAGAGAATTATGTAAATTGGGATCCAGTTGATGAAACGGTTTTAGCAAATGAACAAGTTATAGATGGCAAGGGTTGGAGATCTGGAGCTGTTGTTGAAAGAAAAAAACTAAGCCAGTGGTTTTTTAACATATCTAAATTTTCTGAAGATCTTTTGACTGAGCTAGATAATTTAAAAGACTGGCCATCTAAAGTTAAAACTATGCAAAAAAATTGGATCGGCAAGTCATTTGGATGTGAAATTAGTTTTAAAATAGAGGGGTGTCCAAGCACTAAAAACATAAAATGTTTTACAACAAGACCAGATACTTTATTTGGTTTTTCTTTTTTAGCATTATCTGTCGATCATCCTGTTTCTGATCTATTTAAAGATCATGTGGATTTTAAAAAATTTAAAGATGAATGCTCCAGAACAGGAACAACAGAAGAGTCTATTGCTCAGGGAGAAAAGATTGGTTATAAGACAAATTTTAAGGCCATAAATCCATTTAATGGTGAAAAAGTACCAGTATTTTTTGCAAATTTTGTTTTGATGGATTATGGCTTTGGAGCTATTTTTGGATGTCCTGCCCATGATCAAAGAGATATGGATTTTGCAAAAAAATACAATCTTAATATTAAAACTGTTGTTAAACCAATAAATGAAAAAGACACATATTCTGTAAAGGAAAAAGCTTATGTTGAAGATGGTATAATTATAAACTCGGAGTTTTTAAATGGTCTAAATGCACCAAAAGAGTCAATTATTAAAACAATTGAAATTTTAGAAAAAAAGAAAATTGGAATAAAAAAAATAAATTATCGATTGAAAGACTGGGGAGTTTCTAGACAAAGGTATTGGGGATGTCCAATACCTATAGTTTATGACGAAGATTCAAACCCTCAACCTATCCCTGAAAGATTGCTTCCAGTTGAATTACCAGAAAATATTAATCTTAACGTTAAAGGAAATCCATTAGACAGTAATATTGATTGGAAAAAGATTACAATTGATGGCAAAACATACACTAGAGAAACTGATACTCTAGATACATTTGTTGACTCTTCATGGTATTTTTTAAGATTTTGCTCTAATGACGAGGATAAATATGGATTTAATTATGATGATATTAATTATTGGATGCCAGTCGATCAATATATTGGAGGAGTAGAACATGCAATACTCCATTTGCTATATTCAAGATTTTTTATGAGAGCAATTGGTTATGATAAGAATGAATTTAAATTTTTGGAACCTTTCCAAGGATTATTTACACAGGGTATGGTCTGTCACCAAACATATAGAAATAAGGATGGTAAATGGCTTAGTCCTGAAGAGGTGATTTTAAAGGACAAAGGAAAATTTTATCTTAAAGAAAATGAAAATGAAAAAGTAATAGTCGGACCGTCTGAATCAATGTCTAAATCAAAAAAAAACACAATTGATCCAGAAAGTATTATAAATAATTATGGAGCTGATGCTGTAAGATTATTTATTTTATCCGATAGCCCTCCCGAAAAAGATGTCCAATGGTCAGAACAAGGAATGCTTGCTTCATACAAGTTCTTGCAAAAACTGTGGAACCTTCATGAATTAATTTTGGATAAAGTGAAGTCTAAAAACTCTAATCCAGATATTGAAAAAAAATTAGAAAAGTTTGTAAATGAAATTATTGAAAAATATAATTACAACTTAGAAAAGTTTAATTATAATGTTTTAATTGCAAATTTATATGAGACTTATAATTTCTTAACCTCTTTAGTAAATAATACTTTTAATGGAGAAATTCTAAAAAGTAACTATATCAAGATTTTAACAATCATATCTCCAATTATTCCGCACTTTGCATCTGAATGTTTGGAAGGATTGGGGATAAAAAGTAAACTAGAATGGCCTAAAGTTGATAAAGAAAAGCTAAAAGATGATAATGTAAATATCGTTGTTCAAATTAATGGTAAAAAAAGAGCAAATATTACAGTAAAAAATAATATACTAGAAAACGAACTGATTGAAAAAGTATTAAAAGATGAAAAGTTAAATAAAGTAATTGTTGGAAAAACAGTATTGAAAAGCTTTTATGTTAAAAATAGATTAATAAATATATTATTAAAATGAAAAATTTTTTTACAATTATATTTATTTTCTTTTTCATTGCTGCATGCGGTTATAAACCGATATTAGTAAAAAATAATAATTTTTCATTTAATCTTTTGAAGGCATCAGGTGATAAACAAGTTTCGGAAAAATTAGAGAAATCACTTAAAAAACTACAAGACAGAAACAGCAACATAAATATAGAAATCATTAATAACTATAAAAAAAGTGTGATTTCAAAAAATGAAAAAGGTGATCCAGAGATATTTTTAATAAGTATAGAGACAGAGTTGATTATTAAGGAAGGAAATGATCTTAAAAATAAAAAAATTTTCAATGAAAGTTTAACTTACAATAATAGAAGTGATAAATTTAAGCTTAAACAATACGAAAAAAAATTAAAATCAAATCTTATCGATAATGTATCTTACGACATAATAATTTTTTTAAATTCGGTCTAACGTATGATTTTAAAATCATTTGAAGTTAATAAAATATTTGATTCAAAATCCTCTTTTTTTCTTTTCTATGGGGAAAATAAAGGATTAAAAGATCTAATTATAGAAAAACATATAATTGAAAAATTTGATGGAAGTGTTGAAAAATACGAAGAAAATGACATTTTAAACGATGAAGATAGTTTTTTTTCCAACATATTTAACAAGTCTTTTTTTGTAGAAAAAAAAATTATCATCATAAATAGAGTTACAGACAAAATATCAAGATTGATAAAGGAATTGACACTTAAAGATTTTCCTGATGCTAAAATAATTTTAAATTCAAACAGCTTAGAGAAAAAATCTAAGCTTAGAAGTCTTTTTGAGAAAGAAAATAATTTAGTTGTAATTCCTGTTTACCCTGATGATAATAAAACTTTATTTACTATTGCAAGTAATTTTTTTAAAAACGAAAAGAAAATCATTTCTAATGAAACTATAAATATAATTGTTGAAAAAAGTAATGGTGACAGAGGTAACTTACAGAATGAGTTAAATAAAATTTTAATCTTTTCTAAAGATAGAGATAAAATTAAACAAGAGGATATTGAAAAACTTGTAAATTTAACTGAAAATTTTAGTGTTTCAGAATTAACTGATAATTGTCTGTCAAAAAATTTAAAAAGAACTGTAAAAATTTTAAATGAGAATAAATTTAATTCAGAGGATTGCATGTTAATAATCAGAACTCTTTTAAATAAATCTAAGAGAATAATGAATTTAAGGGAAAAATTTGATCAAACAAAAAATCTTGAGAAAACACTTGGGTCATACAAACCGCCCATTTTTTGGAAAGATAAAGACTTAGTAAAAAAACAGGTTATAAATTGGGATTTAAACAGTGTAAAAAAACTAATTTTTAAAATTGCTGAGATTGAAATTTTGTTAAAAAAAAATAACTATAATTCGTTAAATATACTTTATGATTTTATTATTAGTACTTCACAAACTTCTAATAATTAGACTTTATAACCATTATCAATCTATTTAGTTGATCAAGGTCCTTATAATCAAATGTTATATTCCCTGAATTATTTTTTTTATTTTTGATATAAACATTAATTCCTATTTGGTCTCTTAAAGATTTTTCTAATGTTGAAATGTTGGCATCTTTTTTCGCAAAATTTGTCAAATTTTTTGATCTTAAGGACTTAACCAAAGCTTCGGTTTGCCTTACCGATAAGTTCTTATTAGCAATTTTTTTTGCTAAAAATTCTGCATTTGTAAGACCAACTAGAACTTTAGCATGACCAAAAGATAGTTTTTCATTTTCAATTAGTTCCAATACACTTTTTGGAAGCAATAATATCCTGATCGAGTTTGAAACATGTGATCTGCTTTTTCCAATAAATTTTGAAACTTTTTCTTGATCATATCCAAATTCATCAATCAATCTTTTATAACCTTTAGCCTCCTCAACTGGATTAAGATCTCTACGTTGAACGTTTTCTACAATGGCCAGTTCTAATGATTTTAAATTGTCAGCTTCTATGATTATTACTGGTACCTCGTGTAAGCCAGCAGCTTGTGATGCTTGTAATCTTCGTTCTCCTGCTATCAGTTCAAATTTTTCATTTTGCTTTTCTGATTTTCTTACAATCAGTGGTTGGATTACACCTCTCTCTTTTATTGAGTTTGCTAGTTCAGATAAGCTGTCTTTATCAAAGTTTTTTCTTGGCTGATACTTGTTTGGAATTATTGAACTAATAGAAATTTTATTACTTGAAACCTTAAGATCGTTATCACCAATTAAAGATGAAAGGCCTCTTCCTAATCCCTTTTTAGTTTTAAATGGATTTATCATGCAGCACTTTCTACTTCTTTTTCTTGGGTTAAAAATTCTTCTGTAAAGCTAAAGTAAGCTTTACTTCCTGGACAACTTTTATCATAGATTAATACTGGGATACCGTGTGATGGAGCTTCCGACAATCTTACATTTCTCGGTACTGGTGTATTATAAACTTTATCCTTAAAATAATTTCTGGCCTCCGTTTCAACCTGACTTGAAAGCTTATTTCTCTTATCGTACATAGTTAATAAAATTCCTCTTATTTCTAAAGAGGTGTTTAAGTTAGATTTTATTCTCTCAATAGTTTTCATCAGCTGAGTAAGTCCCTCTAGTGCGAAGAATTCTGTTTGAAGAGGCACTACAAGCTCATCGGAAGCTACCAATGCCATAATAGTTAGCAGGCTAAGAGATGGAGGGCAATCAATAAGGATATAATCATATGGTGCTCTAGAATCATTTAAAATAGAGGCTAATTCATCTTTTAATTTAAATGCTCTTCGGCTATCACCTGCTGTTTCTACCTCTATACCTGATAGATCAACATTTGAGGTTATAAGATTTAGATTTTCAAAAGTAGTTGAATGTATTACCTCTAAAATTTTTTTATTCCCATTTAGAACATTGTAAATATTTTTATCTGAATTTGTTGCATTGGATAATCCTAGACCTGTAGTTGCATTACCTTGAGGGTCTAAATCTATAACTAAAATTTTTTTTCCTTTCATTGATAGACCTGCTGCAAGATTAATTACAGTTGTAGTTTTTCCTACTCCACCCTTTTGATTTATTATCGAAATTATTTTCTTATCCATTTTTTTTTTGTAAATTATAAATTTTTACAACTATTGACTCTTCGTTAGTTAAACTTTTTTTTTCTTCATAATCAAATTTCCAAAATTTAAGAGCATTATTTAAAATTTCTTTTCCACTCTTGCCTAAAAATAAAATTATATATTTAAAATTTTTAAAATTTTTTATTGCAATTTTGAAAATTATTGGAAGAGGTTTAAATGCCCGGGAAATGATTACATCGGTTATTAAGTTTTCTTCTAAAAAGATATTTTTTTGATGAATTTCTGCGTTTAAATTAAATTTTTTTGACATTTCTTTTAAGAAGATACTTTTGTGATAGCTTTTCTCGTATAAATTTATTTTAAATAAAGGTTTTTTTGTTTTCATTAAAATTCCCAATACAATCCCTGGAAGCCCAGCTCCAGAGCCAATATCTGTGCAAACATTAATGTCTTTTTTATCAATAAAATCAATTATTTGTGCGCTATCTTCTATATGTCTCGATTTTAAATGTTTTTCTGAGTTTTTGCTAATTAAATTAATGCTCTTATTTCGATATAATATTTCTTTAGAAAATTCCTCAAGTTCGTCTGATGTTTCACGTGAAACATCTGTGAAAATGGTTTCCTTTGTTTTTAAAATATTCGAATCAATCAAGCTATATGCTTAATAGACTTTCTTTTAAGATGAGACAACAAAATATATACGGCAGCTGGGGTAATTCCGTCAATTCTTAACGCTTGACCCATAGTTTTTGGCCTTATTTTTTTAAATTTTGATCTGACTTCATTTGAAAGCCCAGAAAAATTATCATAATTGATATTTTCTGGAATTTCTAGGCTCTCATCTCTCTTGAAAGCTAAAATATCTGCTTTTTGTTTTTTTAAATAACCTTTATAATGAGAGTTAATCTCTAACTGTTCATCTATTTCACGTGAAAAATACTTGATTTGAGGCCATATCTCTCTTATTTTCTCCATATTTACTGATTTCTGTCCTAAAACCTGCGTAGCAGATCTGCTCACTCCATCTTTAGCAATATTTACACCAAATTTTGCAATTTTTGAGGGTGTAATCTTAAGTTTGTCCATCTTAGATTGAGTAGTTGAAAGCTGATTAAATTTTTCAATAAATTTTTCTTCTCGATCTTTTAATACTAAACCTAGCTCAATTCCCTTTTTTGTTAATCTAATATCAGCATTATCAGATCTCAGAGATAATCTATATTCTGCTCTAGAAGTAAACATTCTGTATGGCTCAGATACTCCCTTGGTTACTAGATCATCAATCATAACACCTATATAAGCCTCAGATCTATCTAATATTAGAGGTTCTTGCTTTAATACAGATAAAGCTGCATTTGCACCTGCAATTAATCCTTGAGCAGCAGCTTCCTCATAGCCAGTTGTGCCATTAATTTGACCGGCTAAATATAGATTTTTAATTTTTTTAGTTTCAAGTGTTAAAAAGAGCTCTCTAGGATCAACATAATCATACTCAATTGCATATCCAGGACGTAGAATTTTAACATTTTGTAAACCATTGATTTTACTACATATTTCTTGTTGTATATCAACTGGCAACGAGGTAGAAATCCCATTTGGATAAACTGTATGATCATTTAAACCCTCTGGCTCAAGAAATATTTGATGCCTTTGTTTATCAGAAAATTTTTTTATCTTATCCTCTATTGAAGGGCAATATCTTGGCCCGACTCCCTTTATGCTACCAGAATACATTGCACTTTTTTTTAAATTCTTAGAAATAATTTTATGCACCTCAGGATTTGTGTAAGTCATCCTACAAGAAATTTGTTTGTTTAAATTTTTCTTTGTAAGAAATGAAAAAAAATAAGGATCGTTATCAGCATGCTGCTCTTCTAAAATTGCAAAATTTATAGTACGACCATCTAGCCTAGGAGGTGTACCTGTTTTTAATCTACCAATTCTAAAATTAAATTTTTGTAGTTGTTCACTTAGACCTGTTGAAGGTTTTTCATTAAATCTACCTGCGGGTGTTCTTTCTTCACCAATATGTATAAGACCATTTAAAAAAGTTCCAGTCGTTAAAATAATCTTATTAGATTTAATTATCTTTCCTGATTTAGTAATAAACCCATTTATACTATCTTTACTAAAATTGAACTTGATTACAGGATCAGAAAAAATGCTTAAATTACAGTAGTTTACAAGTTTTTCTTGCATATATTTTTTATATAGAGATCTGTCACTCTGAGTTCTTGGCCCTCTAACTGCTGGCCCCCTGCTTCTATTTAATAATCTAAATTGGATACCAGATTTATCTGCGATATCTCCCATAACACCATCTAGAGCATCTATTTCTCTTACTAAATGTCCTTTTCCTAGCCCTCCTATTGCAGGATTACAAGACATTTCACCAATAGTATTTATATTATGTGTAAAAAGGGCAGTGTTTATTCCAAGTCTTGCTGATGCTGCTGCGGCCTCACATCCAGCATGGCCTCCTCCTATAACAACTACATCAAATGATAAATCATTTTTCATAGTTTTAATTTATTATTGAAAATAAAATTTACAAGAAAACACTTTAAATTGTCCAAAAATCCTTAAAAATCAAGGTTTATTTACCAATACAAAAATCATTAAAAATAGATCCTAAAATCTCTTCTACGTCTATTTTTCCTACTATCATCCCTAATTGCCTTGTTGCTAATCTGAGGTCTTCTGCTGATTTATCAAAATCATCTAAATTATTTTTTGTTTCAAAATCTTCTAAGTGCTTTACACAATTTACTAGGTGTTGCCTGTGTCTCTCCCTAGTAATAATTGTATTTTCTGATGATGTAAATTTATTTTTTAATCTATTTCTTATTTCTAAAATCAATTGATCTAAATTTGTTTCTTTTGTTATTGAAATATAAATAGGATTAAATTTTTTTAACTCTTTTTCTATGCTGTCTAGGCCTAAATCAGATTTATTTACAATCAATATTGTTTTCTCTGAATTTACTAAACCCTTTAAAACACCAGTAAAATAGCCATTTTTTGGCTCAATAACTACTATATTTAAATCAGCATCTTCTGCTTTTTTTAATGCTAGTTTAATTCCTCTTCTTTCTATCTCGTCTTTAGCATCCCTTATACCTGCAGTATCTGACATGATTACAGGATAACCGTTTATATTGAGATGTGTCTCAATAACGTCTCTAGTTGTTCCTGCTATTTCAGAAACTATAGCTACTTCTCTTTTTGAAAAATAATTTAATAAAGAAGATTTACCTGCGTTTGCTGGACCTAAAATTGCAATTTTAAAACCTTCTCTAATCCTCTCTCCTACTTTCTCATCGTTCAACGCTTTTTTTATTTCATCTTTTACTTGATTGGAAATTGAATGAATTTCATCAATAATCTCCTCTGGTAGATCATCTTCAGGAAAATCTATTTTTGCCTCAACATTTGCCAAAATTTTTAATAATTTACTTCTCCAGTTTTCGTATTTTTTTCCATGATATCCAGACATAATATCTAATGCTTGACGTCTTTGTATTTCTGTTTCTGAGGCAATCAAATCACCAATACTTTCTGCTTGTAGTAGGTTAATTTTTCCATTTTGAAATGCTATCTTTGTGAATTCGCCCGGATCTGCTAACCTACAATTTTCTATTTGAGATAATGAATTTTGAATTTCTTTTATTACCGCAAGACTTCCATGAACATGAAATTCTATTACGTCTTCTCCTGTATAGCTGTGAGGAGCAGGAAACCAAATAACAAGGCCAGTATCTATAGTCTCATTCGTGTTGATTTTATTGATTTTTTTTACAGTTGATGTTCTTGGGGGAGGGATAGACCCTGATACCATTAATTTTAGTATGTTAATACATTGTTTACCGGAAACTCTTATTACTGCTAAACCAGATATACCAGATCCACTTGATAATGCGTAAATTGTCATATTTAATTATACTTAATTTAGCAAACTAAACATAACCTTTAAATTATTTTCATAAAATTCATTTTTATTTATAGATGAGGAGTATACTGGTCTTCTTGCTTGTGTAACGCTCACAGTTTTTATTGGTGTTTTAAAGCTTTTATGATGATTAAAGCAAGCTTCATCTATATCTAAGCCGCAAAATTTTAATAAATTATTTATTTCATAATCTTTAGACTTAATTAAAGATTCATAACTAACCTTATGAATATCTGAGCTTATTTTTTCGTGCCAAAAATTCATAAGGTCTTTATAAAGGTTATAATATTCCGCTATATCTTCCTGTGCGTAACACCAATTCATATCGGAGGATGCGAAGCTATTTTTATAAAGTGACAAACATGTATCTTTAGCATTTCTAGTGCAATGTATTATTTTTGAGTTTGGAAAAAAAATTTTAATAAAGCCTAACCATCTAAAATTTTGAGGAGCTTTGTCTGATACGTATTTAGTTTTAAAATTATGTAGATTTAATAAAGAAAAGTAATCGTCACTAATTTTACTTCTTTCAGAAAAAATATCCTCCTCTAATATTTTTTTAACTAAAATATTATCTTTCATAAAATTATTTTCTATAGATTTTTGTAAATAGATTAACTCACCGGCACCTGTTACATCTTTATGCGATGCTATTATTTGCTCTACAAGAGTTGTACCGGATCTTGGCATCCCACATATAAATATTATCTTTTTGTCGCTATTATGGTTAATATTTTCTGAAAAGTTCACATCTTTAAAGGTTTCTTTTATATTTTTAAAAAGTCTTTTTTGATCAGAGATTTTAAAATCCAAAGATTTTCTTTTTAAATAATTTGCTTTTTCCAAAAATTTAAATGAATTATCAAAATCCTTTCTGTCTTCATAAGCTTTTCCAATAGCGAAAAACAAGTCAATCTTTTGACTTGGTGAAAGATTATTATTTTTTGATAAATTTAACATTTGTGGTAAATGGTCTTCATCTTCATTATAGTTTATAATACTACTTTTAAGCTTATGAGCTGACATTGCTTCTACATTTTGATCTATAAGTTTGTTTATTGTTTTTAAAGCTTCTTTAAATTTTCCAATACCCTGATATGAGCTAGCTAAACTTAATAAAATATTTGTGTTATTTTCCTCTATATTTAAAGCTTTTTCATATAAACTTATTGCGCTGTGATAGTCATTAAATTGTTGCTTTAAGTTTGCATAATTATTCAAGGCCTTTGTATATTTAGGGTTAATACTTATAATTTCTTTGTATAATTTTTCGGCAATATCAAGTTTACCTAATACTTTTAAAGAATTTGCTAAATTATTTTTTGCTGGAATATTTTTGGGATCTATATCAATTGCTTTTTGAAAGTAATTTACTGAAACTTTAATATTTTTAAACTGTTGTAATGCGATACCTCCTAGATTGTATAAATATGAGTTATTGGGAAATTTTTTTATTAATTTATTACATTTCTCTATGGCTATTTCATAATTTTTAGCCTGTATATTATTATGAACTTTCTCAATTTCTTTTAATAAATTCATTAGAAAATATTAATATTTAAATACTTATTTTTCAAAAAAGAAATTAGACAGGTTTATTCATTGAATTAAAAAACTCTGCATTATTCTTGGTATTTTTAAGTTTTGAGTTTATAAAATCAATTGCATCCATTGAACCCATGGGTGCTATAATTCTTCTTAAAACATTCATTTTTTGAAGGTCATTTTTACTGAACAATAGTTCTTCTCTTCTAGTTCCTGATTTTGTAATGTCCATAGCTGGAAAAATACGTTTTTCTGAAATTTTTCTATCTAGAATAGTCTCGCTATTTCCTGTTCCTTTAAACTCTTCAAAGATTACCTCATCCATTCTGCTTCCAGTATCTATTAAAGCAGTCGCTATAATTGTCAGAGATCCTCCTTCTTCAATATTTCTTGCTGCACCAAAAAATCTTTTTGGTCGTTGTAGAGCATTGGCATCAACACCTCCAGTTAAAACCTTACCAGAGCTTGGTACAACTGCATTATATGCTCTTCCTAGTCTAGTAATAGAGTCGAGTAAAATTACGACATCTTTCTTATGTTCTGTCAATCTTTTGGCTTTTTCTATTACCATTTCAGCAACAGCGACGTGACGCTGGGCAGGTTCATCAAATGTGGAACTTATAACCTCTCCTTTTACAGTTCTTTGCATGTCTGTAACTTCTTCAGGCCTTTCATCTATTAAAAGGACCATGAGATAACACTCGGGATGGTTGGCAGTTATTGAATTTGCGATACTTTGTAATATCATGGTCTTACCTGCTTTCGGGGGTGATATAATCAGAGACCTTTGACCTTTGCCAATTGGGCTAACTAAATCAATTAATCTAGGAGTTAAATCTGGTTTTTTTTCAATTTTGGTACTTTCAACTTCCATAACCAGTTGTTTGTTTGGGTAAAGGGGTGTCAAGTTATCGAAAGCTATTTTATGACGTGTATTTTGAGGTTCTCCAAAATTAATTTTATTCACTTGCAATAACGCAAAGTATCTTTCGCCTTCCTTTGGAGCTCTAATTGGTCCCTCTACTGTGTCGCCAGTTCTTAATCCAAATCTTCTGATTTGACTTGGACTAACATATATATCATCAGCTCCTGGTAAATAGTTTGACTCCATAGCTCGAAGAAACCCAAATCCATCTTGTAGCAATTGAAGAATTCCTCCTCCTGTTATTTCTTCTCCTTTTTCAGCTAATTTTTTTAATATAGCAAAATAAATCTCTTGTCTTCTTAAAGTACTAGCATTTTCGATACCCAGCTTTTCAGCCTCAGAAATAAGATTTTCAGATGTTTTGCTTTTTAATTCTTGTATATTCATAGTGAGGGATAAGTTTGTTAGATATGTTTAATATATATGTTGATTATATAATTTCAACCCTAGAAGGGCTTTAAAATTGCTAAAAAAACGACCAAAATAAGTAATATGGTGGGTATTTCATTTGTTACCCTATAAAATTTTGAGCTTTTCGAATTATTATCATTTTTAAATTGCCTCAAACAAATCCCTAAATAGAAGTGGTAGAATGTTAGAAATACAACAAGAAGAAGTTTCATATGCATCCAGCCAGAGGATAATAATGACGAATTCTGGTGTAGCATTATTAGGGCAAATATCCATGACAATATCATAGCAGGATACATTATGAAAAAATAAAGTTTTCTTTCCATTACCTTAAAAATTTCAGATACTGCATTCATTTCATTATTTTCAGCGTGATAAACAAATATTCTTGGCAAATATAAAAGGCCAGCCATCCAAGAAATAACAGATATTAAATGTAACGATTTATATACTAAATAACTATCCATAATTTAAACGTATCTTTTCACTAAATGTGAAAATAAATCAATATGTCTTTCACTGTCATTTAAGCAGGGTATAAATTCAAAGTTTTCTCCACCTTGCTCAATAAAGCTAGATTTTCCCTCTATTGATATTTCCTCTAATGTTTCAACACAGTCCGAAGCAAATCCAGGACATATAACTAAAATGTTTTTTTTTCCCTCTTTGGGTAGATTTTCTAGTGTTTTATCTGTGTATGGCTGAAGCCACTCTTGTGGGCCAAATCTTGATTGGAAAGTTGTTATGATTGGTATTTCAGATTTCATCTTTTCAGATATTAATCTCGTAGTTTTATGACAGTAACAATGATATGGATCTCCCTTTTCAAAATATCTTTTTGGTATACCGTGATACGATGCAATTATTAAATCTGGTTTCCAATTTATCTGATTTATTTTAACTTCGATAGATTTAATGATAGCCTCTATATAAAGAGGCTCAGACTCATAATGAGGAATTATTTGTAAACTAGGTTGCCATCTCATTTTAGATAAAGACCTGTATACTTCATCACAGACTGTGGCTGTTGTTGCAGCAGCATATTGAGGATATAAGGGCAATATTATTAGGTTTTCGCAGCCCTTTTTTTTTAAGTCGTTTATCTTTGATTTGATGCTTGGGTTCCCATATCTCATTGCATAGTCAACGATTATTCTTTCATCACCTATTTTATTATTTAATTTCATAGACTGCATTTCGCTATAGTATCTTAAAGGAGACATGTTTTTTTCTTTCAACCAAATTTTTTTATAAGCTTTCGCAGTTTTGGATGGTCTGAAAGTTAAAATAAAAAGATTTAATATGAGCTGCCAAATAATTGGATTTACCTCTATAACTCTTCTGTCAGACAAAAACTCCTTTAGGTAGCGTCTAATATCAAGCCAGTTAGTAGAATCTGGGGTTCCAAGGTTAATTAGTAAAACCCCAGTTTTTCCAAATTTAACTTCGGGATGATTTTTTTCCATTAATAATCTTTCACTAAGTTTGTTAAATAATCAACCATGTTTGGGTCTGTTTGTGGAAGGACACCGTGACCTAAATTAAATATGTATGGGTGATCTTTAAAGATATCAAGTATTTTGAGACTTTCCTTTTTCAAAGTCTCTTTGTCAGATAATAAGTATTTTGGATCAAGCCCCCCCTGAACAGGTATTTTGATAGTACTGATAATTAAATCAGGTTTTATATTATAATCTATATTAATCGCACTTGGCTTAACTTCATCAACGTATTCCTTGTAATTCTCTATTTGTCTTGGAAAACAAATAACAGGAATATTAAGAGATTTAGTAAATTCTGTTAGCTCCGCAGTACATCTATAGATAGACTCTTGTATATCAACTTTTTTTGCGAGACCTGCCCAACTGTCAAATATTTGTATCGTTGAAGCGCCTGCCTTAACTTGTTCTCTAATATGAATTTTTAAATAATCAGTAATTATTTTGACTAATCTCCTTTTCAAATTATTATCATTTAAAACCCGTGAAAGTTCCTTTTTTGGTGATTGCTTATTTAACATGTAAACCAATAAGGTCCATGGAGCCCCTACAAAACCTATTAAACTCTTATTTTCTCCTCTTAGAATTTTAGAAAGATTATTCATTGATTTATAAACTGGCATTAATTTTTTTATAAAAACTTTTTCATTGATACCTGTAAATTCTACATCTAATATATCTCCTAAGATAGGACCAAAATTTTTCTTAAAAGTCACATCTTGACCAAGACCATAAGGCAACATTAGGATGTCTGAAAATATTATTGCTGCATCTAAGTTAAATCTTTTTAAAGGTTGTAGTGTTATTTCTGGAACAAGTTCTTCATTTAAACATAAATTTATGAAATTTTGGTTTTCTTTTCTGATTTCTCTGAATTCTGGTAAATATCTTCCAGCTTGCCTCATTAACCAAATAGCATTTTTGTTTGTTATCTTTTCGTTTATTATTTGTTCAATTGGTCCCATATATTTAATAAATAATAGATTCTTATATATTTAGTTTATTGTATTGTGAATTAAGCTAATTATATTTAATTAACAAGTTATAAACTTTTTGTACATTTTCAATACTTCTAAAACGCCTCTAAAACAATTGTTTTTTAATCATAAAGAATTTGAACCTTTTTATTGTATAACCTTTTTAACATGTTTAATTTTGTTAATAATTATTAACTGATTAGAATATAAAAATTAATTTAGTTTAATTTTATTGATATATATTTATTAATACAATTTATTATATAGTTATACATGAATAATCCACATAATATTTACTTAATATCAGACTCTACAGGTGAAACTATAGATAGAATTTTTACAGCTCTTAAATCTCAATTTTCAAAATTTAATTATCAAATTCATCAATATTCTTTTACCAGAACAAAAAATCAAATTAAGGAAATAATTAATTCTGCAAGAAAACAAAAAAATACTATAATTCTATACACTTTGGTTGACTATACTTTAACAGAATACTTAATCAAAAATTCTGAAAAAAACAAAATTCCATGTTACGGAGTCCTTGGTGATTTGATATCAAAATTTTCAAAAATTCTAAAACAAAAATCTTTAAACATTCCAAGCAGACAACACAAGCTCAATGATGAATACTATGATAGGGTTGAGGCAATTCAATTTACCATGAGACACGACGATGGAAAAGATATTAAGGATATCGAAGAATCTGATATTATTATTTTAGGGGTAAGTAGAACGAGCAAAACACCGACTTCAATTTACCTAGCGAATAGGGGATTTAAAACCTCAAATATTCCCCTTGTAAATGATATGTCAATTCCCGAGATTTTAAAAAAGAACATTAAAAAAATATGTATAGTTGGATTAACAACTGATCCCGATAGGTTAATTGATTTAAGAAAAAATAGACTGAGGTCATTAAGAGAAAATGAAAAATCGAATTACACAAATTTAAAAAAAATTTCTGACGAAGTAAAAGAGGCGAAAAAAGCTTTTAAAAAATACAAATGGCCAGTTATAGATGTAACACGAAAATCAGTTGAAGAGACAGCAGCATCAATTATAAAAATATATGAAATAAATAAAAAAAATGCATAATTTAATTTTAGCATCCAAAAGTAAAGTAAGGAAAGATATATTAAGTCAAAACGGAATATCTTGTGAAGTTAAACCCTCTAATCTAGATGAGGATCCAATAAAGTTAAATCTAGTAAAACAAGGTGCGTCTCCAGAAATAATATCAAAAAATCTTGCTGAATTAAAAGCGAATAAAGTAAGCTCCCAAGCAAATGATAAAATTGTACTAGGAGCAGATAGTGTAATAGATTTAGAGAATATGGTAATTTCAAAACCGAGAGATAGAGGTGAAGCAATTAAAATATTAAAAAAATTAAATGGTAAAACCCACTTTTTGATAAGTTCAATTTGCTTATCCTTAAATGGAAGAATGATTTGGAATTATACTGATAGGGCCTCTTTAAAAATGAAGACTTTTAAAGAGGAAGAACTTAAAGAATATTTATCTAAAATATCGGATGAGAAACTTTATTCTTATAATGTATATCAAGTAGAAGGAGAGGGAAAAAAGTTATTTGAAAAAATTGATGGAGACAAGGATACAATTATGGGACTACCAATTAAGAAATTAAAAGAATATTTAAAGGATTTAAAATGTTAATTTTAATTTGGTTCATTGTTTGTATAATTTTTGCTTTTGTTAACTTAATATTAGGGGACTCCGGTCATGCCCTTGAACTTTTTGCATTATTAACAGCTATAGCACTATTTATGGTTCATAAGTTTAAAAATAAAATTAATTTAAAATGAAAAAATTTTTAGTTATAGGCAACCCAATCGAGCATTCTTTGTCACCAGAATTGCATAATTTTTGGATAAAAAAGAATAATTTAAATGCCGAATATCAAAAAAAACTTATAAAAAAAAAGGAAGACCTGCCCAGTTTGGTAAGTTACATGAGATCAAATGAAATAGATGGTATGAATGTTACAGTCCCATTTAAACAAGACATGATAAATTTTGTTGATAAACTTAGCCCAGAGGCGGAATTAACCAAATCAGTTAATACTTTATACAAGAAGGATGAACTTGTTTTTGGTCACAATACAGATATAGCTGGATTTGAACTAGCAATTAGGCACGCAAAGTTTCCTTTAGAAAACAAAAATGCATTGATAATTGGGGCGGGTGGAGTAGTTCCATCAATAATTGTGGCTTTAAAAAATTTAAATGTTTCAGCAATAAAAGTTATGAACAGAACTTATGAAAAAGCCTTAAAATTAAAACATTATTTTGAAGATATAGATATAGTTAAATGGGGAGATCATAGTAATTTTGACATAATAATAAATGCAACTAGTATAGGATTAAATGTAGACGATGACATAGGGATCGATTTTTACAGCCCAGAAAACAAAAAATATTTTTTTGATGTTATTTATAACCCAAAAGAGACAAATTTTCTTAAAAATGCAAAACAAAATTTTCATACCACCGAAAATGGAAAATTAATGTTTATATATCAAGCTCACCAGTCATTCACTATTTGGCATAATCTAATGCCAGAAATTGATGAGGAAGTAATGAACTTATTTTAAAAATGAAAATATTAGCTATCCTAGGTGGAATCGGTTCTGGCAAGTCTTTCACTTCCAAATTATTTGGTTTTCCAGTTTTTAATGCCGATGAAATCGTAAAAAAAATTTACAGATCAGATAAAAAATGTTTTGCAAAACTTAAAACAGCATTTCCAAAATATATTAAAAGTTTTCCAGTAAACAAATTAGAGATGCTTGAAATAATTTTAAAAAATAAAAATAATCTAAAAAAAATCAATAAGATCGTTCATCCAATAGTTAGAAAAAAATTAAGAACATTTGTTATTAAAAATAAGAATAAAAAAATTATTGTGTTGGATATTCCATTAATTTTAGAGAATAAAATAATGCTTAATAAATGTATATTTATTTATGTTCAGGCTGAAAAAAAAATAAAGGAAAAAAAATTAGTTAAAAGACCAAGATACAACCCTAGATTATTTAAAATAATTAAGAGCAATCAGTTGCCTTTGCATTTCAAAAAAAATATAAGTAAATTCAAGATTATTAATGATTATAAAAAAGATAACGTAAAAAAACAGGTTGATAAAATTAAAAAAAAAATATTGAGTAAATGAAAGAAGTAATTTTAGATACCGAAACAACTGGTTTGTCAGTTAAAGAAGGCCACAGGATAGTTGAAATCGGGTGTATAGAGTTAAATGAATTGATACCGACTAAAAATACTTTTCATACTTATTTAAATCCAGAGAGGAAAGTTTCCGAAAGCGCATTTAAAGTACATGGTTACAGTGATGAATTTTTGTCTAGTAAGAAAAAATTCAAAGAGGTAGCTGAGGAATTCTTAGAATTTATAAAAAATAAAAAAATAATAATTCATAATGCAGATTTCGATTTGTCACATATTAATAACGAATTATCATTAATTGGTTTGAAAGAAATAAATAGGGACCAAGTGGTTGATACTTTGGAAATTGCAAGGAATAAATTTCCAGGATCCAGCATAAGCTTAGATGCATTGTGTAAAAGGTATAATATTGATAATTCAAAAAGAGAAAAACACAGCGCAATAGTGGATTGTGAATTGTTATCTAAAGTTTATGTCAATTTACTTGATCAAAAGGAACCATCACTTAATTTCGCTAGTATTAAAACAGAGGGCAGTGAAAATATAAATAATATTGGTAATAGTTATTCAAAAAACATAATATATCCTAACGAAAGCGAGTTGAAGTTGCATAAAATATACTTATCTAAGCAACAAAAAAAAAATTTTTTTTAATTTAATCTTTCATTATAAAGTTTTTCAAAATCAATTTTTTTTTCAAATTTTAATCCTGGAAACCCTGAATCTTTTAAAAGCTGAATAAATATTCTCTCTAAACCTGGATATATTTCTTTTTGAACATCACATAGTATAATTTTTTCTAAAACTTTCTTATCTTTTATCTCTTCATTTATTTTTACTACACTTGCGTAGTCAATTTCAAAAACTGACTTTTTTTCATTCTTGTTTTTGTCTTTAAATGAGAGCTTTGTACTTATTTCAATCATTTTATTTTTTAAGGGTTTCGAGTTAATATCTATTCCAAGTTGATAAGACGATATATGATCTTTAACAAACAAAAGAGTTTCTGCATTAGGAGTTTCAACTGACAAATCTTTAATAAAGTTTAACAATATTTTATATTTTTTTTCCATTAAGAGTTTTTATCGTCAATGTCTTCTGACTCCCCATCTATGATTTTATTGCTGTATTTTTTTGTAGTTTTGTATTTTTTTTTAAATTTTCCTAGAACTAAATTTCTGGTTAGAGGAAATATTAATATTAATCCAAAAAGATCTGTTGCAAAACCTGGAATTATTAAAAGTAAAGCCGCCATAGCTAAAGCTGCACCAGATAATATTTCATATAAAGGAAGCTCATTTCTCAGTATTTGAGCAATTCCAGATCTTAATGTGTTAAATCCTTCATATCTGGCGTACCAAACCCCCAAAAGTGCCGTTAATAATATTAATGAAATTGTATTAAAAGCCCCTATTTGTGAACCAATTTTTATAAATAAATAAATTTCTATTAATGGTACAAATATAATGAGTAATAAAGCTGTGTTCATTTGTCTTTAATGTAAATTGTCAGTTGAAATTAAGCAACATAGTAAATATTATATAAGTATGAATTATAGCTTTGAATACATTGATATTATACTTTTAGCAATGATAGCAGGATTTATTTTCCTAAGATTAAGAGGAATATTAGGCAAAAAAACTGGTTATGAGGAGGATATATCAACTAGTTTCCCTCACGAGTATCCCACAAAAGTAAAAGAAACAAAATTAAAGCAAGAGAATTTTGGTGAAAATGAAAAAAAGGAATTTTTAAAAGGTGCTAATATAGCCTATGAAACGATTATTATAAATTTCGCAAAAGGAAATATTAGTAATATCAAATATTTATTGGATAAAGCAGTATACGAACAATTTAATGATGCTGTTAAAGAAAGAAATAATAAAGGCCATATATCTGAAACAACTTTTATAGGAATTAATTCTTCAACAATAAAAGATCATAAACAAAATAATAATATACTTGAAGTAACAGTAGATTTTGTAAGTGAAATTATTTCAACAATTAAAGATAAAGAAAAAAAAATAATATCTGGAAATCCTGATAAAATTAAAAAGGTCTACGACACATGGAAATTTTCTAGAGACACAGGTTCAAAAAATCCTAATTGGCTTTTAATTGATACACAAGTTTAGTTGATAAATAAAATTTCAGATAAAGACAAAAAAGATTGGGAAAATTTCATTAAAAAAAATGACAAATTATATAATAAAGATAAAGATAATTTTGAAAAATCTGCAGAATACGAGAAAACATTAGATCTGCATGGATATACACTCAGTGATGCAAATAATGCAGTAAAAGATTTGGTAATTAATTCATACAATATGGGTATTAAAAAATTAAATATTATAACAGGCAAAGGTATGCATTCTGATAATAGTAAGGACCCTTACAAATCTGAAAAATTCGGAATCTTAAAATATTCTGTTCCAGAATTTATTCAAAATAATGATGAGATAGTAGAAAAGATTAAAAATATTGATTTTAAAGACATTAACAATTTAAACTGTGGTAAATTTTCGATTTACCTTAAAACAAAAAAATAAAAATGGGCTTAAAAGAAAAAACTATAAATCTTAATGAAAAATTAAAAAAAAATTTTTCCAAAAATAAAGAAACTTTAAACAAAGTTAAAGAAAATTTGGGCAAGAAAATTAAAAGTATTTCAGAAAATAATGATAATTTTAGTAGAGTTAAAGAAAATATTGAAAAAAAAATAAAAAATTTTTTTGACTGGGTTAAGGGTGCTGAACTCGTAGAGCTTGAAAAATGTGACACAACAGATGATCCCGTAAGACCAGAGTTAAGCAATGAATTTAGAACTAGCTTTGGTAGAAAAATATATGGTGTGAAATATCAAGGAGAAATTCACGCAGTTATGTGCTTCGCTTTTACTAACGAAATACCAAAAAGTGTAATAGAATTAGAACAATACAGCAAAGACGCTTTTCTACAAAGTGCTCAAAGAGATCAAAATGTTGGTAAAATCGCTATTGCATATACAGTTTGGTCAAAAAAAAAAGGTGGTGGAAAACTTATTGTAAAGGAAGTCTATAAAATGATTAAGAAATCTAATCATTTAAACAGATTAGTAACACTATCTCCATTAACTGAGATGGCAAGAAGATTTCATTTAAGAAATGGTGCAGTAGAATTACAAGTCAATGAAGAAACTCAAAATTTTGAGTATAAAGTTATAAAATAAATTTTGATAAATCAGTATCTTTTGTTAATTCACCTAGATTTTTATTAATATAATCCGAGTCTACCACAATTTTTTCACCTGCTTTGTCTGTTGCAGTAAAGCTTATTTCATCTAATACTCTCTCAATAATTGTATGTAACCTTCTAGCCCCTATGTTCTCTACAGTAGAGTTAACTTCCATTGCTATGTTTGCAATTGTATTAATACCATCCTCGGTAAACTCTAGTTCAACTTTTTCTGTTTTTAAAAGAGCTTTATATTGTTTGATCAAACTATTATCTGGTTCCTTTAATATTCTTTTAAAATCTTCGCTAGATAACGGATCTAATTCAACCCTAATTGGAAGTCTTCCTTGTAATTCTGGTAATAAATCAGATGGTTTAGCCAATTGAAATGCCCCAGAGGCTATAAACAATATATGATCAGTCTTCACAGGTCCATACTTTGTACTAACAGTCGTTCCTTCAATAAGAGGCAATAAGTCTCTTTGAACACCTTCTCTAGATACATCCCCTCCAACTCTATCAGTTCTTGCAGAAATCTTGTCAATCTCATCTAAAAAAACTATTCCATTATTTTCCGTAGTATTTTTCGCAGCCTTTATAATTTTATCTTGTTCTATTAACTTATCTGACTCTTCGTTCATTAAAATTTCATAAGACTCTTTAACTGTCATCTTTTTTCTTTTAGGCTTACTGCCCATAGACTTTCCAAGCATATCAGAAATATTTATCATACCTATATTTGCACCAGGCATTCCAGGTATTTCAAATGACGGCATATTTCCACTTTCGCTGACTGCTATTTCTATTTCATTTTCATCAAGATCACCATTTCTTAGACGCTTTCTAAAACTTTCTCTTGTAGCAACACTTGCTTTAGGTCCAACAAGTGCATCCAAAACTCTCTCTTCAGCTAGTTTTTGAACTTGTGCTCTAACTTCTTTTCTCTTTTTAACTTTTTCCATAGAGATTGCAATTTCTAACAAGTCTCTCACTATTTGTTCAACATCTCTTCCTACGTATCCGACTTCAGTAAACCTTGTAGCTTCAACTTTCACAAACGGCGCCTCAGCAAGTTTTGATAATCTTCTTGAGATTTCTGTTTTACCAACACCTGTCGGTCCTATCATTAAAATGTTTTTTGGTAAGACCTCATCTTTCATGTCTCCAGTTAATGCCTGTCTTCTCCATCTATTCCTTAATGCTATGGCAACTGCTCTTTTTGCATTATTTTGTCCAACTACAAATCTATCCAATTCAGAAACAATCTCTCTTGGAGAAAGTGAGGTTGCCAAGTTTTCTTTCTCGTTTTTCTTATCTTTTGGCTTTAAAGTTGTAACGTTTGAATTTTCCATTAAACCTTCTCTATATTTAAATTATTGTTAGTAAAAACACATATATCTGAAGCAACTTTAATAGCCTTCTTTGCTACTTCCTCCGCTGACAAATCAGTATCCATTAAAACTTTTGCCGCTGCTAAAGCATAATTTCCACCTGATCCAATTCCTATTACATCACCTTCTGGTTCTAATACGTCTCCTGTTCCAGAAATTATAAAACTCTTTTCTTTATCCGCTACAGCCATTAAAGCCTCTAATCTTCTTAAATATTTGTCTGTTCTCCAGTCTTTTGCAAGTTCAACAGCTGATCTAGACAAGTTACCAGCATGTTTTTCTAATTTTGACTCTAATCTCTCAAATAGGGTTAATGCATCCGCAGTCGATCCTGCAAATCCAGCAACAACATCTCTTTTTTCAATTCTTCTAACTTTTTTTGCTGTACTTTTAATAACAGTATTACCCATACTTACCTGACCGTCACCTGCCACAACTACGTCATTATTTTTTCTTACTAGTACAATTGTTGTCATGAATATTAGATAGATATTAATTCTTATAGTTCAAGGGCATGAGACTATTATTGATATAGTGTGATAATCTCTATATATGTTGTTAGAAATATGAAGAGAAAAGCCAAGATAAATAGAAAAACTAAAGAAACTAATATCAGCGTTGATATGAATATTGACGGAAAAGGAAAATATAAAATTGATACAGGTATAGGTTTTTTAAATCACATGCTTGAACAATTATCTAAACACTCATCAATAGACATGAATGTTAAAGCAAGAGGGGATACTCATATAGATTTACACCACACAACCGAAGACTCTGGAATTGCAATTGGAGAATGTTTAAAAAAAGCTTCAAATAAATTCAAAGGTATAAAAAGATATGCTCATGCTCTTATCCCAATGGATGAAGCCTTAACAAGAGTTGTAATAGATGTTTCAAACAGGCCTTACTTAATTTGGAATGTAAAGTTAAAAGTAGAAAAACTTGGTGAGATGGATACAGAACTTTTTAAAGAGTGGTTTCAAGCTTTTTCTCAGTCATCGGGAATTACCTTGCATGTTGAAAATATTTACGGTGATAACAGTCATCATATTATAGAATCATGTTTTAAAGGCCTTGCTAGATCACTTAGAGCTGCAATGGAAATAGATCCAAGAAATAAAAAAGCTATACCATCTACCAAAGGTTCTTTATAAAATTAAAGATTTGATGAAACTAGCTATTGTCGATTATAAATCAGGGAACATAAGCTCTGTTGTTAATTCATTTAAAGAAGTAGCAAAAGATAGAGTAGATATCAGCGTTACCTCAGATGTAAGTGTAATTAAATCAAGTGACAAGTTAGTTTTGCCAGGTCAAGGATCTTTTAAAAGTTGTATAGATGCCTTAAATAACATTAATGGCTTAGTAGACACACTCACAGAATTTGCTACTGATAAAAAAAAACCATTACTTGGGATTTGTGTAGGTTTGCAAATGTTTGCAGATATTGGTTATGAGGAGATCGAGACCAAGGGTTTAGGCTGGATACCCGGCAAAGTATCTAAGATCGATAATCAAAATGGAAAGTATAAATTACCTCATATAGGTTGGAATCAAATAAAAATTGATAATTTTAGCAAAATTTTTAAGGGTATAGATAATTACTCACACATGTATTTTGTTCATAGTTATGAATTTGTTCCTAATGATAAAAACGTAATCACTGCTACCACAGACTATTCCACAACTTTAGTGTGTTCAGTTGAAAAAGAAAATATATTTGGTACTCAATTTCATCCAGAAAAGAGTGATAAAATAGGCTTAAATATTATTGATAACTTTATAAGACTTTAAATGTTAGTATCAATATTTAAAAAATTATATATGAAATGAAGATTTTAATAATTTGTTTAATAACTGGGATTTTTTTATCCACAAAAGTTTTTGCAGAGATGGCAACATGCTTTGCTGGTGAATGTGAATTTTACTTAAGTCTTTGGTATGATTATGCTGAAACCCTTTGTATGGACACACTAATGATGGAAGAAGTAGAAACAGGACCAATAAGTTTCACAATTGTTTCAACTGGTGAAGAGTGTTTGGTTTTTAATGAAAGATAGATGAAAAAAACTATTTTTTTTATACTATTAGTTACAATTATCTGTTCAAAAAGCTATGCAAAAATGATGGATTTAAATAGTAAAGTATTACTAAATGTGCCTAATTCTCACAATTATATTAAGTTTGAAGATGATGAAATGTCGTCAGCATTTTATGGAAGTTTTGATGATTTGTTGGATGAATTTCAAAATTTAGATCTAGATATTGAACTGTACATGGTAGCACCAAATGCGGTTATTGAGATTGTTGAAAAAGTTATAGACGGGGCTGAACTTGAAGATTTAGATTTTATAAAACCATTAATTAAAAAAGCTGAAAGAAAAAGTTTTAGTAGTGAAAAAAGCCAAATGAAATGGTTGGTGAGTGAGCTAAAAAAAATATTAAAAAAAGAAAAAGTTGAATATTTTACTTATGTAATAATTTCAAGTGATAAATTTATAGATTTAGAAGATAGTAATGAACTCAAAGAGATTATTGATGCTCATAACCAAATGAGTAAAAACGAGTTAAAAGAAATAACAAAAGAATATAAGAAAGAAATGACTTCACTTTCAAGGGATAATAAATCTATTCCAATAAATGAGGATACTTCAATTATTTTACAAAAATTTGAAATTTCAAAAGATATTAATGGTCAATTATATTTAATTATGAATGCAAAGGTCAATTGGATGAATACAATTCAAATTCCTTTTAATATTTATTTTTCAAAATTTAATGATTATTTGTACTTAATTGTTTCAGAGTGTTGGCTAAACTGTTCTAAACAGGTTCAAAGATTTAACCGTATGATTAAACCAATGCTTGTAAAGTCATCTAATGATCAGAATATTATTAAGAAAAATAATTCAGACATTGTTGAGGATTTAAAACAATTAAATGACTTGTACAAGTCGGGCGCTCTTACAAAAGAGGAATTTGAAAAGGCAAAGAAAAAAATTATTAATTAAATGAAAATATTTCCTGCAATAGATATTAAAGATAAAAAATGTGTAAGATTAGTTAAAGGAGACTTTGATAACAAAACTGAATATCAAATGTCTCCAATAGAACAAGCAGGAAAATATATAGATCATGGTTTTAAGAATTTACATATTGTTGACTTAGATGGAGCTTTAACTGGAGAAACTATTAATTTAGATATTATTAAAAATATAGTAAGCAAGTTTGATGTTAATATTGAAGTGGGTGGCGGTGTAAGAAACTTCGATAGTATTCAAAAATATACCGATGCGGGTGTTGAAAAAGTAATATTAGGAAGTGCTGCAATTAATGACAAAGAATTTTTAGAAAATGCCTGTAAAAAATTTCCAAATAAAATAGCTTTAGGTTTAGATGCCAAAGATGGATATTTGGCGGTATCTGGCTGGAAAAAAAATTCTAATTTAAAAACCCTAGATTTTTTAAAAGAAGTAAACGAATATGGCGTATCAAGATTAATTTATACTGATATTAATAAAGATGGTATGAAAACAAGCCCAAATTTTGAAGGAACAGAAAAAATTGCTAATACCTCAAATTTTCCTGTAATTATTTCAGGAGGCGTCTCTTCAATAGAAGATATTAAAAAAGCAAAAAATCTTAATAGTAAAAATATAGAAGGTATTATAGTCGGCAAGGCAATTTATGATGGAGATATAAAGCTAGAAGACTTAGCAGAGGAGATAGATGCTTAAAAATAGAATAATACCTTGCTTAGACGTCAAAAATGGTAGAGTTGTTAAAGGAATTAATTTTGTAGATTTACAAGATGCAGGCGATCCTGTCGAACAAGCTAAAATTTATAGTGATGGTGGTGCAGATGAGATTTGTTTTTTAGATATTACAGCTTCAAATGAAAATCGAGATACAATTTATGAAGTTGTAAAAGAAACTTCAAAAAAATGTTTTGTTCCATTAACAGTTGGTGGTGGAGTGAGAAGTGTTGAGGATATAAATAAATTACTAAACTGTGGAGCAGATAAGGTATCTATAAACACCGCAGCAGTCCAAGATTTAAATGTAGTATTAGAAAGTTCAAAAAAATTTGGCTCACAATGCATTGTTGTTGCTATTGATGCTAAAAAAAATGGAGATAAATGGGATGTATACACTCATGGTGGAAGAAATAATTCAGGATTGAATGCTTTAGAGTTTGCTAAAAAAATGGAAGATAGTGGGGCAGGAGAACTATTAGTTACTTCCATGGATAGAGATGGCACCCAAATTGGGTATGACATTGACTTAATGAAAAAAATATCATCAATGGTTAATATTCCTTTGATAGCATCAGGAGGAGTAGGTAATCTCGATCATTTGGCTGAGGGTATAAAAGATGGTAATGCCAGCGCAGTTTTGGCAGCTTCAATATTTCATTATGGAAAACATTCTGTTATAGAAGCAAAAAAATATTTAAATAGTAAAGGAATACCAGTAAGAATATGATGCTTAATACTTTAGAGGAACTGATTAATTTAATAAGAGACAGAAAAAAAAGTTCTGATGAAAACTCATACACTAAGAAATTATTAGATGACAAAAAACTAAGTGTGGATAAGGTCAAAGAGGAAATTGGTGAACTCATTGAGGCGGTAGAGAACAAATCAAATACAGTCCATGAGGCTGCCGATGTTTTATATCATTTAGCGGTATATCTTGAGGCTAATAACATAAATATAGAAGATGTAATGGCCGAACTGGAAAAACGTAAGAAATAACTTCATTAATTTAATATTATTTGCTACAAATCTATAAAAAAAATTAGGTTTATTGCGGATTGCCTGATTAAATAAATCTATAAATTAAATTATGAGTCATAAATATTATAAACCCGCAAAATCAAGATTACATAGAAGTGAATTAGCAGTGCCAGGCTCTGCTCCTAAAATGTTTGAGAAAGCACTTAATTCTAATGCGGATTATGTTTTCTTAGATCTTGAGGATGCTGTTTCACCAAATGACAAAGTAGTTGCAAGAGAAAATACTATTAAAGCACTAAAAGAGATTAACTGGAAAGAAAAAGGAAAAACTATTTCAGTAAGGATAAATGGGTTAGATACCCACTACATGTATCGTGATTTAATAGATATTGTGGAACAAGTTGGTGACAAAGTAGACACAATACTTATTCCTAAAGCAGGAACTGCTAGTGATGTTTATATGGTTGATTGTTTGCTGACACAGATTGAAGAAAGTAAAAAAATTAAAAATAAAATTGGTTTAGAGTGCTTAATAGAAACTTCGCTAGGGATGTCGAATATAAAAGAAATTGCAACCTCTAGTGAAAGATTAGAGGCTCTTCATTTTGGCGTTGCAGATTATGCAGCAAGTTTGAGAGCAAGAACAGTTGTAATTGGAGGACTTAACCCAGATTATCCTGGAGATCAATGGCATCACGGTTTATCTCAAATGGTTATGACTTGTAGAGCTTATGGATTAAGAGCAATAGATGGACCATTTGGAGATTTTAATGATCCCGATGGTTATATTCTTTCAGCAAAAAGAGCTGCAGCGATTGGAATAGAGGGGAAATGGGCAATTCATCCATCTCAAATCGAATTAGCAAACCAAGTTTTTACTCCTCCAGAAGCAGAAGTGAAAAAAGCAAAAAGAATAATAGACGAACTTGATAAAGCTGCTAAGGAAGGTAAAGGTGCTGCACAATTAGATGGAAGAATGATAGATGCTGCGTCAGCTCGTATGGCTGAAAATATAGTTAACATAGATAAACTAATTCAAAAAAAATAATATGGATATTCACGAATACCAGGCAAAAAAACTCCTAGCTGACTTTGGTGTAATTATTCCAAGAGGAGGAATCGCGTATAGCCCAGAAAATGCTGAAAATAAAGCTCGAGAAATTGGTGGATCTAAATGGGTTGTAAAAGCACAAATACATTCAGGTGCGAGAGGTAAGGCTGGTGGAATTATATTATGTAATTCACCATTAGAAGTCGCTCAAGCAACAGACAAGCTTTTAGGAAAAAAATTAGTAACAAATCAAACCGGACCACAAGGAAAAATAGTAAACAGAATATATGTAGAGGAAGCCACTGATATTAAAAAAGAATTTTATTTAGGATTAGTTTTTGACAGAAGCTCCGAGAGCATAATGGTTGTTGCCTCTACCGAGGGAGGGATGAGTGTTGAGGAAATATCAAAGGAAAAACCTGAGAGTATTATAAGATCTAAAATAGAGGTTGCCGTGGGAATGCAAAAATTTCAAGCGAGAGAGATAGCATTTGGTCTAGGAGTTGCACCTGAACTAATTAATAGAACAGCAGAGACTATTATTGGATGTTACAGAGCATTTAGCGAATTAGATGCAACAATGGTTGAAATTAACCCTTTAGCTGTTTCAGGACAAGGTCAAATACTGGCTTTAGATTGTAAAATGAGCTTTGACAATAATGCACTATTTAGACGAAACCAAATATCTGAATTAAGAGATAAAACACAAGAAAATCCTAGCGAGGTGTATGCATCAGATAGAGGATTAAACTATGTAAGTTTAGAGGGCAACATTGGAAATATAATTAATGGAGCAGGACTAGCAATGGCATCAATGGATATGATCAAATTAGCTGGCGGGGAACCTGCAAATTTTCTTGATGTAGGAGGTGGTGCGACACCTGAAAAAATTGTTAAAGCGTTTAAACTAATATCAATGGATGAAAAAGTAAAAGTTATCTTGGTAAATATTTTTGCAGGGATAAATAGATGCGACTGGGTTGCAGAGGGCATAGTCCAGGCTTTAGAAAAAATTGAAATTAATGTTCCGCTCGTAATTAGGCTTGCAGGAACAAATGTTGATAAAGGAAATAAAATTTTAAGAGAGAGTAAAATAAAATATATTGAAGCAAATTCATTAGAAGATGCAGCAAATAAAGCTGTTAAAACTTTAAAAAGATAAAATGGCCGTTATTATAAATAAAGATACTAAAATAATCATTCAAGGTTTTACAGGAAAGATGGGAACTTTCCATGCTGAGGAAATGATTAAGTATGGATCAAATGTAGTTGGAGGAGTTACACCTGGTAAAGGTGGAACAAAACATCTTGATCTTCCAGTTTTTAATACAGTTAAAGAAGCTGTTGAAAATACTGAAGCAACCGCATCCATATTATTTGTTCCTCCTGCATTTGCTGCAGATTCAGCTATGGAAGCAGCAGATGCCGGCATTAGAACCTGTGTTGCTATTGTTGACGGAATACCTTCACACGACATGATTAAGATTAAAAGATATATGAGAAGATATTCTAAATCTGAAAAAATGAGTTTGGTAGGACCTAATTGTGCAGGAATAATAAGTCCTGGAAAGTCAATGCTCGGAATTATGCCAGGTCATATCTATAAAGAAGGACGTGTTGGAATAATCAGTAGGTCAGGAACATTGGGATATGAAGCGGCTCAACAGTTAAAAGATCTAAATATTGGTATTTCAACAAGTGTAGGCATAGGTGGTGATCCAATTAATGGAAGTTCTTTTAAAGATATTATTGGTAAATTTGAGGAAGATGTCGAGACAGATGCAATATTAATGATTGGTGAAATTGGTGGTCCCCAAGAGGTTGCAGCTGGTGAATTTGCAAAAGATAATATGAAAAAACCTGTAATTGCTTATATAGCAGGCCTTACAGCACCCAAAGGAAGGGTTATGGGTCACGCCGGTGCAATTGTATCTGCTTATGGCGAAAGTGCAGTAGAAAAAGTAGAAATTTTAAAAGAGTTTGGTATTACAATATCAAAAAATTCGTCGGTAATGGGAGATACAGTAAAAAAAGTATTAAAAAAAACTGGAAAGTGAAATACGACAACAACAATATATTTGCAAAAATCTTAAGAGGGGAAGTTCCTTGCGATAAAATATATGAGGATGAATATGTTTTGTCTTTTTACGATGTTAATCCACAGAAAAAAATTCATGCTCTAATTATACCTAAGGGTAAATACACTAATCTGGATGATTTTAATAAAAATGCTACTGATGTAGAGATATTAGGGTTGGTTAAAGGAATTTCTAAAGTTGCTGATATATTAAAAATATCCACTGAAATGGGTAATGGATATAGAACTTTAGCCAATATTAACGAGGACGGAGGTCAGGAGGTCCCCCATTTACATTTCCATATTTTTGGAGGTGAAAAAATTGGTAAGATGGTTAATAAATGATTGAAATATCTAGAAAATATTTAGAAATTAAAAATTTAAACGAATTAAATCAAGTAAATAAACCCGACGAATTTTGTGAAATAGAAGTTATTAAAAATCCAGATTTTCAAATAAATAAATTTTTTTATAAACAAATAGGAAAAAAACACAGGTGGATAGATAGACTATCTTGGACAGATCAAAATTGGATCAATTATTTGAATAATAAAGATGTTAAAACTTATATATTTAAGTACAAAAATGAATTAGCCGGATATTTCGAGCAGATTTACGATAAAGATAAAAATGAGTATGAAATTGCATATTTCGGAATATTAGAGGAATATAGAGATAAACATTTTGGCGGTTATTTACTATCATGTGCAATTAGTGTTTCACTGAAAAAAAAAGTAAACAGAGTTTGGGTGCATACTTGCTCATTGGATCATAAAAATGCAGTGAATAACTATTTAGCAAGAGGTATGAAGATCTTCAAAGAGGAAAAAATAAAAATTTCTGCTTAAAAAGGCTTGGGTAATTCAAAGATCTTTTCATCTATGTTGTTGTTGATCTCTAAATCATAAATATATGTTACTGACAAATTTTGATATATATCCTCAGTTTGCCATCCTATCAAATCTAGGTTTTCTTTTGAAAAAAATATATTTATTTTTCCTTCTTTCTCTCCAATTGAGAGCATTAAAAATTTATCATTAACTTCTTTAACCTTTAATCCGTCAATTCTCTTAATAATTGATTTTTTATCTAATAAATATATCAAAGGAGTTCTATCTAAAGGATATAAATAGTATTGTTTATTTTTATCACTTTTTATAACCAAACTATTACCATTAGATACTAGTATCTTATTGAATCGATAATTATATTTACAAAAAATTTTCTTCGGATACTTTATAGTACAACTTCCAGTCTCATCTTTGCCATCAATAGTTTGTGTGAAATTAAAACTCATTATGTTTATTTTATTTAACTTTTCAGATATCTTTTTTTCTATAGAGGCGTAAGCTTCTGTATAAAAGAGCATTAATACTATAAAACATAATTTGTTCACTTTAATACTTCTCTTTTACCTACGTGGTTGGCTTTGCTGACTATCCCGTTTGTTTCCATCATTTCAATAATTCTTGCTGCCCTGTTGTATCCAATTTGAAGTTTTCGTTGTAAAAAAGATGTGGAAGCTTTACCTTCATTTTGAATTATTTTAACGGCATCGTCATATAATTCATCTTGAACCTCTTCACCGTCATTAGCTTGAGAAGATTCCCTTTCCTCAAAATTCAAAATTTCATCTATATAATCGGGTTCAGCTTGTGATCTTATAAAATTATTGACTTTTTCAATTTCTTCGTCCGATACAAATGGTGCATGAATTCTTACTATTCGATTAGCTGAGGACATGTATAGCATATCACCTTTTCCTAACAATTGTTCAGCACCTTGTTCACCTAAAATAGTTCTACTGTCTATTTTTGATGAAACTTGGAATGATATTCTTGTTGGGAAGTTTGCCTTTATAGTCCCAGTAATAACATCAACACTAGGACGTTGTGTGGCCATAATTATGTGAATACCTGAAGCTCTAGCCATCTGAGATAATTTTTGAATGTAACTCTCAATTTCTTTACCTGAAATCAACATAAGATCTGACATTTCATCTACAATTACTACTATGTAAGGCATTGGTAATTTACTATGCTTTAAGTTATAACCATCAATATTTCTTACCCCTTCTTTTGTCATCAATCTGTATCTACTTTCCATTTCTTTAACTACCCAACCCAATACTGATGCAGCTTTTTTTGCTTCTGTTATAACCGGACACAGTAAATGTGGTATACCCTCATATGTTGATAGTTCTAACATTTTTGGATCAATTAAAATAAATTTACATTTCTCAGGACTATGTCTGTAAATTAGAGAGAGTATAATTGTGTTAATGCAAACAGATTTACCAGAGCCGGTTGTACCCGCAATTAGTAAATGTGGCATCGAGCTTAAGTCACCTATTATTGGAACACCTGAGATACTTTTTCCTAATGCGATCGGTAACTTAATATCCTTATTTTTAAAATTTGAATTTGAAATTATCTCTCTTAAGTAAACATTTTCCCTTGAACTATTGGGTATTTCTATACCTACTGTATTACTTCCAGGAATTGTTGATATTCTTGCAGACTCTGAACTTGTATTTCTAGCTATATCTTCTGACAGGTTAACTATTTTTGACACTTTAACGCCAGCAGCTGGCTCAAATTCATTTAATGTAACTACAGGACCGTGATTAACTTTTTTAATTTTTCCTTGAACTCCAAAATCTAGCAATATTTTTTCTAAAAATTTATCATCAATATTTTCCTGTATTTTTTTTTTATTATTTTTGATAGGCACATCCAAAATATCAATTTTAGGTACTTTAAAAAAAACTTTTTTACTATCGTAATTTCTATTAAATGGTAAATCTTTCTGGGTTCTGTTTTGCTCAACAGCACTCTCATTCTGAACATTAAAATCTTTCTCGTTTAAATTAGCTTCATATTTTTCAATTTTATCTTTAGATTGAAAAATAGATGCTATAAACTTTATAAAATTAAAAATTTTTTTTTAAACTTAATTTTGCTGACAAACAAAATAATCCTAAGGTTATAAAAATTAATAAATAAAAAGCTATGTTGTTTTCCGTTACGATTTTTGCAATAAAGCTATTATTAATAAAAAAATTTCCTACAAAACCTCCGTTACCATTAATGGATAAACTAAATGATTTCTTATAAAAAATTGTGAAAAATAAAGATCCAGATATTAAATATAAAACTGTAAAGAAAATATTTTCTAAAATGAATATTATTTTTTTATTAATTATTACACCTATGCCAGTTAATAGTAACGTAACAGGTATTAGAAAAGATATTATCCCAAAAGACTGAAAAAAAATATCCGATACAAAGCTTCCATAAGACCCCATCAAATTTTCAATATCAGAACCGTTATCAAAAATTAAATTAGTGTCCTCAGGTGAATATGATATAAGGGATATAAAAAATAAAACTGAAATCACTACTAACAAGATTCCGAAACACTCAAAGATTCTCCTAATTAAGAAAATGGCACTTTTATCAATAAAATTTTTAATATTCATACTTTTCGACTCAGAATTGTCACTTTGTATCATTTAATTTTTACTGGTAAAATTAATTTTTATTTATGAAAATCTGCATTCTTGGAAATGGACTATCTGCTTTAGTATTAGCCAGAATATTAGCTAAAAAAAACATTAAAGTAACAATATTTTGTAAGAAAAAGAAATTGCAAAAAAAAACACCTAGAACAATAGGCATCACAAATGAAAATGTAAAATTTTTGTCATCCAAATTGGAAATGGGGAAAACTAAAGGTAACCCAATAAAAAAAATTGAAATTTTCAAAGAAACAGATTTAAAAAAAGAGATTTTGTCATTTAAAAAAGAAAACTTCGATCAATTTTTTATATTTGAGTATTATAAAATATATAATTTTTTTAATAAAAATATAAATCAAATAAAAAATCTTAAAGTAATTAATACTGAGTATGTCAAAATTTCAGATACTTTTTTAAAAAGTTACGATTTAGTTATTGATACAGAATTAAAAAATAATTTTTCTAAAAAATATTTTTTTAATAAAATTGAAAAAAAGTATATGAGTAAAGCATATATCACTGTAATGAAACACGAGAAAACCGAAAATAATTTTGCAAAGCAAATTTTTACAAAAATTGGCCCATTAGCTTATTTACCAATTGACAAAGAGAGAACATCGATAGTTTTTTCATTGTCTAATAAAAAGTATGAATCATATGACAAATCTGAGATTAAAAATTTAATAAAAAAATATAATACTAAATATAAAATTTTAGGCTTTGAAAAATTTGAGAGTTCAAATTTAAAGTTTTCACTACTAAGAAAATATTTTTATAAAAATGTTTTAGCTTTTGGAGATAAACTGCACACTATTCATCCTTTAGCTGGTCAAGGATTTAATATGACCCTTAGAGATATAAAAATTTTGGTAAATTTGATTGATAAATATACTTTAGAAGGAATTACAACAAATAGTTCAATTTTAAGAGAGTTTGAAAATACAACAAAGTATAAAAATATTATTTTCGCTTCTAGTATCGATTTTGTTCATAGTTTTTTTATTTTTCAAAGCTATCTACCAGATATTTTTTCTACTAATTTGTTTAAGTTAATAAATAGAACTAAAATTATTCCTAACTACGGTCTAAAAATAGCAGATAAAGGATTATAATAATTTTTTATTGTACAGTAGTATTACTAAAATTATCAACAATATAAGTTTTTAGTATCTCTTCCAATTTTTTCTTTCTTGAATTTAAATTTAAAGTTTCAAGTAGTATTTGTTTTTCCTCAATTGAAAAGGGAGAAGCCATTGATAAAGTATTTATAGTTTGATCTAAGCTTTGCTTTTCTAAATCTTTCCAATTAATTACATATCCCTGTTTCTTAAAAAGCGACTTTAAGTTTTTGAAAATTAACTCTAAATCTGAAAATTTTATATCTTCATTTGTGGTAATTAAATCATTTTTAAAAATATTAAAATCAATTTTACATTTTCTATATAAGGAGTCACTTTTAATTTCCTCAACTATCTTAAATCTTGATATGCCATTTAGTATTATAAGATATCTTCCATCCTCGGTTTCATTGAAACTTGTAATCTTCCCAAGGCAACCAACATCATAAAGATCAGGTTTATTCTCACTGTAAGTTTTTTTTGGTTGTATCATACCGATCATTCGATGACTTTTCATACTATCATCGATCATTTCTATATATCTTGGTTCGAATATATTTAATGGAACTGTTGTCTCAGGAAAAATAATAAAATTAGAAAGTGGAAATACAGGAATTATATTTGGTAAATTTTCTGAATTTTTCATTCTTTATTCTACCAAAATATTTGCATTTGTAAAAACTGCTAGATATAATATTTTAAGTGCGGGTATAGCTCAGTGGTAGAGCGTCTCGTTGCCAACGAGAAGGTCGTGGGTTCAAGTCCCATTGCCCGCTCCAATAAAAGGAGAAGTATGACAGATCTTGCAGATAAAAAATGTATACCCTGCGAAGGAAATATCCCAAGCTTTGATTTAGAGGAAATTCATAAATATCTAAAAAAAATTGATGGATGGAATGTGCAATCAGATGACAAAAAAAACTATTTTCTTATAAAAGAATTTAAATTTGAAAACTTTTTAAAGAGTCAATCTTTTGTTAACGAGGTAGGAAATATTGCTGAAAATGAAGGTCATCATCCAGATATTTGGTTTGGCTGGGGTTATGCAAAGATTAAAATTTTTACGCATGCGATTAATGGACTTCATGAAAGTGATTTTGTTTTAGCAGCCAAGATTGATAAAATAAATTAATGTTTAAAATGTCTTGTTTTTGAAAAAACAAGAATTATTCTTAATTTATTTGCAATTTTAATAATTTCTTTATCTCTTATTGATCCTGATGGCTGTATAATAGCGTCCACACCTGCAAATGCTAATTCTTTAATTCCATCAGTAAACGGAAAAAAAGCATCAGAGGCTGCAAATTTATACCCACTTAAATTATCTAAATTAAAATCTTTCATTTTTTTTATAGCGAGTTTACAACTATCTACCCTGCTAGTTTGACCAGATCCAATACCAATAGTTGAAAAATCTCTGGTAATAACTATCGCGTTAGATTTTACAAATCTACAGACATTAAAAGCAAAAATTAAATTTTTTAAAATTTCTTTGTTAGGTTTTTTTTTTGAAACAACCTTAAAGTTTCGCTCAGTAAAACGTTCAATATCAGATGATTGTATTAAAAAACTATTAAAATTCGAAACAAAGTTTTGAATTTTTTTTAAATTAATATTTTTAGCATCTATAATCCTTAAATTTTGTTTCTCTTTTAGGATCTTAAGTGCATTTGAGGAAAAACCATTACCAATTACTATTTCAAGAAATATTTTATTTAACTCTTTTGCAACAGTTTCATCAATTTTGAAATTGCAGGAAATTATTCCTCCATAAGCACTCACAGGATCACATTTTACTGCTTGTTTAAGACTATTTAGCTTATTTTTACTTATTGAAACACCACTAGGGTTTGAATGTTTGATTACTACACAACCTTTGTTTTTTGGTAAAGTTTTAGAAACTAATATTGCATTATAAAGATCATTTATGTTGTTAAAACTTAATTTTTTGCCAGATAATTGTTTTATATGGCTCTCACCGTAAGAATAAATAGCAGCTTTTTGATGAGGATTTTCACCATACCTTAAATCAGAAATTTTCTTACCAAAAATAATTTTTTTCGATGGAAATGTTTCACTAGATGTCTCTGAGAAATACTTAGATATTGCAGAGTCGTAATAAGCCGTTTCTAAGAAAGCTTGTTCTGATAATTTCAATCTAAAATTTTTTGACGTCGATCCTTTATTCTTTTTTAATTCCTCTTTTAGTTCATCATACTGGTTCGTGGAAGTTACTATTGTTGTGCTTTCGTAATTTTTTGCTGCTGCTCTAACCATAGCAGGTCCACCAATATCTATATTTTCTATTATTCTCTTATGATTCTTTTTTGAATTCAATGTTTCTTCAAAAGGATAAAAATTAACAATTACAAGTTCTATGTTATCGAAACCTAGTTTTCTCAATTGTTTCCTGTGTGAAATATCTTTCTTTTTAGCCAGAATACCAGCGTGTATTTTTGGATGAAGAGTTTTTACTCTGCCATCTAGTATTTCAGGAAATTTTGTATATTCGGAAATATCTACGCATTTATATCCTAAATTTTTGATAATTTTAAATGTACCTCCTGAACTAAGAATTTTAATCTTATATTTTTTGAGAATTGGTAAAATAGTTCTTAAATTAGATTTATCAGATACAGATATTAATGCTGTTTTTATTTTTAAACTCATATTTTGGTCATTTCCCAGAAAATTTTTTGATCTCCATTTTTTGCTAATCCTTTTATAAAAAAATTATTATTTTCGATATAATTATTTTTTTTTCCAAAGTATAATCCAGTTTCATAATCAATTATATTTTCACTACAATTAAATTTCCAACCAGAATTTTCGACCTCTATTAGAATACTTTTACCATCGATTGTTTTAATTACTTTAGAGCCTGGAGGCAAATGAAATCTTATTTCGAAGTTTGTGGTCTTAAAATTTTTCTTTTTAATCAATGTGTCTGTACCTTTAAGAAGAAAATTCTCTGGAAAGAATTCAAGTTTTCTATTATGGATTACACCATAATTTTTAAGATACCCATCATGAGAGGCTTCAATATTCCAAAATTTTTTCTCGAATAAAATTTTTTTGTCAAATATTTTTAAAGAACTATCAGTATAGTCTCTACCAAACCTATCTCTTGAAAATTTACTTATAGAATTATTATCAATTATTAAAGTTGAATGAGCAACTGATGATCTAGAAATACTATTTAATTGATGTTTATTTTTTTGAAAGTATCCCGAGTTAGTTATTATCTTACTGTCTAAATAGAAGAATTCAAATGAAAAAGTTCCTGATTGATAATTCTGAGAAAATTTTTTTTCTGGTGGACTTCCAGTATCAAATATAATTAAATTTTTATTATTTTTTAAGTAAACATAGCCCCCAATTTCATTTTTTTTACTATTAAATTTATAATCGTGATTTTTAAGATAATTATCAAATTCATTGTTATCCATTTCATTGTTGCCATTGAATAATAAAGATTTGTTCGTATCCTGTAAAAATAATTTATAGGCTTGACCCAAATAATAAATTGCTTCATCTAAATATTCAGGTATTTCCTTTTGAGAATCTTTAAAAAGTTCTCTAATTAGAACTAAATATTTTATGTAAAAGGCCAATTGTCTAAAGCTTCTAGATTTTGGAAAACTCTCATTATCAAGAGAATAATTAATAAATTTTTTTAATAATTCTAGACCATTAGAGAGATATGAGTCGTCTTGATAGCAAAGTCCAGCTAAAATAATAGCTGTACATCCAATTAACTTATCATCAACTAATTTGGACCTATTTGTTTCATTTCTTAAATGATTTACCTGTTTTCTTACAAAAAAATTAAATTTTTTTTTATAATTTTCATCCCCATCTTCATAAGTAAGTTTTGAATTACTTATCCAAGAGATTATTCTTTTTGATAATATATCAAATTCCCAACTTCTAAAATTATAATCTTTATTCTTATCTATCCAATCCTCAATAATTGATTGGGTTGTCTCTTTTGAAGATTTAAGATCTATAGAATATAACCAAAAAAAATTATTAAGATTTTTATACTCTTTATAAGTTAAATTATAATAATCCCAAAAATTTTTAGTACGATAGACATCTATATTGGATTTTTTTTTATCAAATTTAACCAAACAATCAAAAATATTGGGATTTGGTCTGTAAACTAAACTTAAACTTTTAAATTTAGAAATTTTCTTATTATATAAAGAGGATTTTAAATAAATATTGCGAATTTTATTTGAAACAATAAATTTTATCTTATTTATTAAATTTAAAGAATTAATAAATGTCATTTTAAGCCATTCTTAAAATTTCAATATTCTTTTTAATATCACCTTTGTTCTCTTTAAAAATTGTAGTACCAGAAACTAAAATATCTGCTCCTGCATCTATAACTGTCTTTGAATTAGAAAAATTGATTCCTCCATCAACTTCAATCAAAAAATTAAATTTTTTTTCATTTCTAATTTTACTTAAAAATTTTATTTTTTCTAAAACCTCTGGCATAAACTTTTGACCACCAAAACCAGGAAAAACTGTCATTATAAGCACTAAATCAATTTTATCTAAGTATTGTTCTATTACACTAATAGGTGTGTCAGGATTTAATGAAATGCCAATTTTTTTTTTCAGATTTTTAATTAAATTAATAGAATCTGAAATATTTTCGGTTGCTTCAGGATGAATTGTGATTATGTCTGAGCCAGCTTCTGCAAAATTTTTTATATATTTATGCACCGGAGATATCATCAAATGAACATCGAATATTAATTTAGTGTGCTTTCTTAATGATTTAATTACTGGTGGACCAATCGTTAAGTTTGGAACAAAATGACCATCCATAACATCCACGTGTATCATGTCTGCGCCACATCTCTCTAAATTTTTAATTTCATTACCTAGCTTACTGAAATCTGCAGACAATATCGATGGAGAAATTTGTATTTTTTTCATTGATTACAAATACACTAGTATCAATTTTTGTTTTTATTTTGAATTATTATTTACCAAAAATTTGATAAATTTGTGACGCTATTTCACTCTCAAGAGGAAAAGATAACATTCCCATTACAGAATAACCCATTAAGTAGGGCATCAGGTAAAATCTAAACATATAAAAGAACCATGCAACATATAGGGGAACTAAAGGTGTTACTATAAATGATGGAGTTATAAATCTGAACAAATTAATAAAAGGATCAGTCATTTTGACAAAAACCCTCATAAAAAAAAATTCAGAGTCTTGTCTTTGAAAAATATTCATTGCTACTCTTCCAATTAATGTCCACATTATTACTCCGAGAATGTAATCAATTATGTATATTAATGGATGAAAATTAGCACTCATGATCAATTAGAAGTTATATTATGAGGGCGAAATTATTCGCCCTCATAAATTTAAATTTAGTGTTGTTTTCCAAGTACTGTTTTACCGCTAGGTACACGTACTTCATCAACCATTTTCTGAGTAGCTGAGTCAGGTGCTTGAGTTAACAAGCTTACTACTACCATTGATACTAAACTTACAAGTGATCCAACGATTCCGAATGTAAGTTGAGTTACTCCCCAGAATCCAGCTCCACCGTTTCTTACCCAAATTAGGTAAGCAGAACCAGATATCAGTCCTAACAACATACCAGCAACAGCTCCTGGTGCATTTGCTCTTTTCCACCATACTCCTAATACCAGTGGGAAGAACAATCCAGACATCGCAAAGTCAAACGCCCAGATTACAGAACCAAGAATACCTTGAATCTCAAGTGCCGCAATTGTTGCTCCAGCAAAACCAATTATTACAAGTAATACCCTTGCTACAATTAATCTTTTAGCTGTCTCAGCTTTTGGATTAATCATTTTGTAGTAAATGTCGTGCGATAAAGCATTTGAAATTGCAAGTACTAATCCGTCCGCAGTTGACATGGCAGCAGCCATACCACCTGCAGCAACTAGACCTGAAATCACGTATGGTAATCCAGCTACTTCTGGTGTCGCTAATACAACGGCTTTACCACCCATGAAAAACTCATTTAATTCAAGTGTTCCATTTCCGTTAAAGTCGCTTACGAACATTAGATTAGCTTGGTTCCAGTTTTGATACCAGTCAATAGCTTGAACATCTGCAATTGATTTACCAATAATTCCCGTTGGTAGATTTGGGTCCATCAAAGAAAGTTTTGATAAAGTCGCTAACATAGGCGCAGAAGAATATAGTAGGAATATAAAGAATAAAGACCAACCTACTGATCTTCTAGCTGCTTTCACACTTGGAGTTGTAAAATATCTCATCATTACGTGAGGTAATGAAGCTGTTCCAGCCATCATACAAACTGCCAATGAAATAAATTTCCAAGGTGTCGTGTTA
>MDTE01105229.1_pt1 | contig 75762 bp, 66 predicted proteins | sample 811231 | NCBI WGS metagenome assembly MDTE01 (sample SAMN05326651, study PRJNA326480) | marine metagenome | isolation source: seawater | place: Indian Ocean: Red Sea | collected 2010
ACGACTGATTGGCGGAGAGACGGGGATTCGAACCCCGGATACGGTTGCCCGTATACTGCCTTTCCAAGGCAGCGCATTCGACCACTCTGCCATCTCTCCGTGCGATGAATGGATATAAGATATATTATATCTAGAGAGGAAAATAAAACTTATGAAATTTTGGCAAATGCTAGTATGGTCTGAGACTGACCAATATACAGAAATAGCTAAATCTGCTGAAGAAAATGATTTTTTTGGTGTTATGAATGCTGATCATGCATTCTTTCCAAAAACTATGCAATCTAACTATCCATATTCTGAAGATGGATCAGCACCAATGGGTGATGATAGGGATTATCCAGATCCATGGGTAACCTTAGCTCATATGGCTGCTGTTACAAACAAGTTGAGGCTTTCGACTGCAGTATATATTTTGCCATTAAGGAATCCTATTGAAGTTGCTAAAGCTACAGGTACGCTTGCTATTCTTTCAAATAACAGATTTATGTTAGGTGCTGGTATAGGATGGATGCAAGAAGAATACGAAGGTTACGGTCTTGACTTTAAATTAAGAGGTAAACGTTATGATGAATGTTTGGATGTAATTGAACTACTTTGGTCGGGTCAATGGTCAAAGTATCAAGGTCAATATATCCAATTTAAAGAACTGCGTATTCTCCCTGCTCCAGAAAAACGTATACCTATCTTAATGGGTGGATCTAGTGATGCAGCACTAAAAAGAATGGCAAAACGAGCTGACGGCTTTATAGGGGTTGGAAACCATCCTGATGAAATACCTGATTTATTAAATAAACTAAATATATATCGTAAGAATGCAGGCAGATTAAATCAACCATTTGAAACAATATTAGGATTAACAGTTGAACATAATCTCGATACGCTTAAGAGACTTTATGATATTGGCGTTACGTCTACAGTGAATCCACCATTTGCATTCTCAATAGGCTGGGAATCAACAATTCAACAAAAGATTGATCAGATGAAACGTTATGCCGAAGAAATTATTAGACCTATGCATGAATATGCAAAAGGAAATAATAATTAATCCATGTCGTTATTCAGGCATAGTTCCATGATTTTCAAAGAATTCAATTAATAAAGGATCATCATCTCTTTCGAGATAGGCAACCGCTAATCCATCAGCAAATTGTCTTGTCCAAATAGGGTTGAATTGAAATTCTTCTGCATCTTGAACCGATTGATCTAAATCATCAACAATAAAACGAATATGATGTATGCCTTCGCGTCCAGCATCAAGAAATTCTTTATGAGGAGATTTACCTGAAATTAATTGGATAAGCTCAATCTCAATATTACCACTTTTACCGAATGCTAGTTTCATTTTACAGGGCTCTTCTTGACCTCGATAAAGATATGTCATTTCATCAGGCTCCATAATAGAAAAAGGTCCAAAAAAAGGATCATAAAGCCTAATAGATGCTTCAAGATTCTTAACAACAAATCCTATCTGGTCTATTGGAGGAAGGTTTAAGGCTTTTTCAATGAAATGATTCATATTTATATATCATTAAATTTTAATGTAAGAATTTCAAATGATGCAACTTGTTGTATTAAATAATCTATTGGTAATAGATTTGGTTGTGTTCTTTTTGATTGAAGAAGAGTGATTTTATCTTTATTAGGAGCAAGCAATATAATTTTTTTAGATTTTAGAATCTCGTTTAATGATAATGTTATTCTTGGTACATCAGGAAAACCTGAGTCGACTCTCAAAATAGGCTTAGTAGTTGATAATGCCTCCTCTCTGTTATGCATTAATGGGAAAATTGATGCGGTGTGACCATCTAAACCTAAACCTATGATAGCTAATTGATATTGATCAATGGATTCTAATTCATCACTAATAGACAGATCATGTAGGCTGAGAATATTATTTTCATTAATATTTTTTAAATAGCTTCTAACCATGCCTTCATTTGAGAGCGGATCTGTAATTGGCACTCTTCGTTCATCAGAAAGTACAAACCTAGCTTTCTTATTAATATCACTTGATGAATTAAGAGTTTGATAAATTGGTGCAGGGGTTTTGCCACCAGATAAAATAATTGCTGATTCTCTATCTGTATTGGATGCAGATATGATTTCATCAACAACATAAAGATTGAGTTGATCTATATTCTTAAAAACTTTTAAGGATTCACTGATTTCTGTCACGATTATTTGTTATTTTTAATTTTTTCTTATAAGAACGAATAGGGTTAATATCTATTCCTCCTCTCCTAAGAAATCTCCCTAAAACAGTTAATTTATTTAACTTAAAATCATTAGCTAATTTAGAGTATATTTTCTCAATACAATCCTCATGAAAGCTGCCCTCCTCTCTAAATGACATTAAAAACTCACATATTTCTTTTGAAGGAATTGTTTTGTTCGATGTCTTAAAATAAATTGAGGCTAAATCAGGTTGATGTGTGACTGGGCAAATAGACCTAAAGGCCTTAAATGATAAAAAATTACCATGATTTAGTTGATTAATTTGATTCACTAGCTCATTAGATTTAATAGGCTCATCAAAAGATTTCTGAGTAGATATCTTAATTCTTGTTTTGCAAGCTCTTGAAATATCATTTGATATTCTTAATAAGGCTTCTTTTGCATTCTTATAAACTTGGTTGTAATAAGAGCCTAAATAAAGCTTTAAAGACTTTGATTCTATCGTGTTTATGCTATTTGAAGGGATGATAATTTCTAATACCTCAATAGTGGGAATTTTAGATTTATTGAGGAATGTAAACTCATATGCATTCCATATATCAAAACCATAAGATTGATTGTCGTATGTATTTCTTTTAATGGGATCAAGTATGGAAAAATTAGGTTTTGTATAAACGCTTGAGATTTTGCCTAAATGGGTTCTCTTCACTGACGTGTGCCTGTTCCCTTCTTTAAAAGATATAAAGCTAATGATCCAAAAAGTAATATAAAAACAACTAACATAATTAAAGAAAATGAAGTTGATATATCGCTGACTCCTAACATTCCTTCTCTAAAGGTATTAACTACATATAACATCGGATTAGCTAAAGAAACATTTTGCCAAAATGGAGTCAGAACTGATATAGGATAAAAAACTCCGCCTAAATAAATTAAGGGTGTTAATACAAATGTTGGGATTACTGAAATATCATCAAAAGTATCTGCATAGATTGCGTTAAGGAATCCTAATATTGAGAAAAATATGGAAGTCAATAAAAGAACAGTAATAGTTAAAAGCGGATTAACAATATTAAAATCTGGATAAAAGAATAAACTTACAGCATATACAATAAGACCTACCAAGACCCCTCTTGCTACACCACCAACAATAAACCCAGTAAGTATGATTAAATTGGGCATGGGTGAAATAAGAAGTTCTTCTATAGATTTTTGGAATTTAACTCCAAAAAATGAAGACACAACATTTGAATAAGAGTTTGTGATAACTGAGAGCATTACTAAACCAGGGATCATAAATTGTATATAGTCCAGTCCTTCAATCATGGAATTTAACCTTGGTCCAATGAGGGCACCAAAGATTACAAAATATAATGACATAGTTACTGCTGGTGGTAACAAGGTTTGTAACCATATCCTCAGGAATCTTCTGATTTCTTTAACAGACAGTGTGTATAAACCCCAATAAATTTCTTTTGATTTAGAGTTCATTGTTATTTGACTATATCCATAAATAATTCTTCAAGCCTATTTGACTCATTTCTCATAGATGTAACATTGATGTTTTTCTTGTTAAGTTCGTCAAATAGCTGATTTATATTGTTAGGTTTATTAACAACAACTGACATGGTAGAAGAATCAATCATTTTTATCTTAAAACCATTGATTTCAGGTAATTTTTCTAGGTTTTTATCTAAATCAATAATAAAAGATTGAACATCTAACTTGCTTAATAGATTTTTCATAGAAGTATTTTCTACTATCAAGCCATGGTCTATTATGGCAATATTTTTACATAATTGCTCAGCCTCCTCCAAATAGTGTGTGGTTAAAATAATTGTGGTTCCTTTTTGATTAAGTGAGATAATAAAATCCCAAAGTCCTCTCCTTAATTCAATATCAACTCCTGCAGTAGGTTCATCTAATATTAATAATTTAGGTTCATGAATAAGCGCTTTTGCTATCATTAATCTTCTCTTTAAGCCACCAGATAAATGTCTAGCTTGCTCAGATCTTTTTTCCCATAACCCAAGAGTCTTTAGTATTTGTTCAGTTCTCGGTAAAGCTATCTTTTTTGGAATGCCATAATAACCTGCCTGGGTAATTACAATATCTATGACTTTTTCAAAATGAGAGAAATTTAATTCTTGCGCAACAACACCAAGGTGTCGTTTAGCCTCATTAAAATTTTTTTCAGTATCTATACCAAGTATTTTTACTTTACCTGATGTTTTGGTAACCAATGAAGAAATAATACCGATAATGGATGATTTACCTGCGCCATTTGGTCCAAGCAAAGCAAAAAAATCTCCTTGTTGTACAGATAAATCTATTCCTTTAAGGGCTTTAACTCCTGTTGGATATTCTTTCTTTAACCCCTTAATTTCTAATGCTAAATCATTCACGTGTTAAGGATTTTCCTTTTCGTAACCATCTACTAGTAATGAGAGCATAATTCCAATTAAAAGCGATACCCACATATATTCTCCAGGACTGAAAGTTATGAAGGTAGCTATTATTAGTGCTGTAGACATTTCAGAGTTATTTTTTGGAATGGACATAGCTATGTATGCACAAGCAAAACCAGTAAGAATTAAAGTTAAAGTAAGTGCCATATCAATAAGGGGCTCCATAAGAGTAACAAAAGGTAAAAAGAAATACAGAAATGGTATCCCCATTAAATAATAAGATCCAATACCATCAAATATTGATGGCATAGCTTGTCTTCCTTGTTTCCATCTTTCAGCAACAACGACATGAACGCCTGTCCACAATGCTCCTTGAGTTGGAAAGAATGGATTGATTAATGCTCCTAAGAAATTCCTGATACCAACAGACAAATGAGATCGATTTAAATCAATAGGTAATTGCTCATCAGATCTTTGTTTTTGAGCATCTTTTAAAACTTCAGTACCTGTAACTAAGTCTCCAAATAGCAACATATACCCTATTAACACTACTGGAATAGCATTGATATACATATCTAAATTAGGAAAGCCAATATACAAAGGAGAAGTTTTCTCTATTAGGCTCATAATTGCAGGTATTTGAAATCCCCACTCTATATTAAAAGTTACTTCATTAAGTAGGAATGCAATTACTGCTGCGATTAGAAAACCAGGTAATAATCCTAATGAGCCTAATAAATTAAAAAATTTATTTCTCTGTGCTATTTTTTTAAAAGGGATAGAAAAAGTGGTTATAACACATAAGACTATAGCCACTGTCATCGATACAGGTTGAGATAAATAATTATCAAAATCTTTAAAAAATACTTGATAAAAGGCGGCTAGTGCAGCACCTAGAATTATTCCTGATTTTAATCCTCTCGGAATCAAATCAACTAATTTTTTACCTAGGCCAGTTATTCCCAGTATTAAAACTAGCAATGTAAACTCTATACACATAGCTGCTAAAAACTTAAAACTTTCTGGATTGTATGCGCAAAGATCTCCTTGGCAATTAACACCAAATAGACCTGCATCAGCTAAAGCAATAAAAAAAACAATTGGGACAGCTGGTGTAACCCAGCCTGCTGCCATAGGCTCACCAAAAATTATTGGTCCAGCTGAGATTAATGATCCGGCAATAAAACTCAGGGCAACAGCTTCATCAAACGTTAATCCAAGTTGCATAGCTAATGGAGCAGCTGCAAAAGCAGTTGCACCACTTATAACTAAGCCTTGGAAAAATTCACTTGACCGAAATCTAATATGTATAAATGGAATCCTTAGAGTAAATGGACCCCATTTAATTCCCCTGCTCCTATTGTTGTGTGAAGTTGTGTTATTCATTTTGATAAATTCCCCATTCCGTCTTCTAAACCTTTTAATGTTAAAGGATACATTCTTTGTTCCACTAAATCTCTAATTAAACAAACTGATGAAGTGTAATCCCAGTGCTCATCTGGAACTGGATTTAACCAAGCTACATTATCAAAATGATCACATAAGCGTTTAATCCATATACCACCCGGTTCTTCATTCCAATGCTCAATACTACCACCTGCATTAGTGATTTCATAAGGTGCCATCGTTGCATCACCAACAAAAATTAACTTATAGTCTGGTGTATATTTATTAATAATATCCTGTACTTGAAACCTTTCTTGTGATCTTCTTCTGTTATCTTTCCAAACTGATTCATAAATACAATTATGAAAATAATAATAATGCAAATGCTTAAACTCTGTTTTAACTGCAGAAAATAGTTCTTCACACAAACGCACAAATGGGTCCATTGATCCCCCTACATCAAAAAGCGTTATCACTTTCACGGAGTTGGTTCGTTCAGGGATCATGTTGATATCAAGAATTCCAGCATTCTTTGCTGTTGAACTAATGGTTCCATCCATATCTAGCTCTAAATCAATACCTTGTCTGGCAAATTTTCTTAACCTTCTTAAGGCCATTTTTATATTCCTTGTACCTAACTCTAAAGAATCATCAAGATTTTTATATTGTCTTTGCTCCCAAACTTTAACTGCTTTTTTATTACCCCCTGCACCTCCCACTCTGATCCCCTCGGGATTATGGCCATTATTGCCAAATGGGGATGTACCTCCTGTACCGATCCATTTGCTGCCCCCTTCATGCCTCTCTTGTTGTTCTTCCAATCTCTTCTTAAACTCCTCAAGCAATTTCTCTAAACCACCTAAAGACTTAATTTTTTTTAGCTCTTCAGGATCAAGCTCGTTTTCAAATGCTTTTCTTAACCAATCCTCAGGAATAAGTGCTTGGAAAATATCTTCTAAAGTTTCAATGCCTTTAAAATAAATCTCAAAAGCTTTATCAAATTTATCATAGTGCTTTTCATCTTTGACCAAAACAGCTCTAGAAAGAAAATAAAAATCATCTAAATTTGCATAAGCTAATCGATTCTCTAAAGCACCAAGCAGATCCAACAACTCACGCAATGTACACGGGACACCAGATGAACGAATAGTATGAAAGAGATTAATTAGCATGCCTTTTATTTTGGAGTTGTTTGTTCTCTTCTTGTCATAAAAGCTAATCTCTCTAATAGATGGACATCCTGCTCATTTTTTAATAATGCGCCATATAGTGGTGGAATAGCTTTAGTATTGTCAGCATTTTTTAATACCTGATCAGGTATTTCATCTGATAATAAAAGCTTCAACCAATCTATTAATTCTGAGGTAGAAGGTTTTTTCTTCATTCCAGGTATTTTTCTAATATCAAAGAACACATCTAATGCATCTTTTAATAATCTTTTCTTAATTTTTGGATAATGAACATTAACGATTGCTTCCATAGTCTCTCTATCTGGGAATTGTATATAGTGGAAAAAACATCGTCTTAAAAAAGCATCAGGTAATTCCTTTTCATTATTTGAAGTAATGACGATTAAAGGTCTCTTCTTAGCTTTAATCGTTTCACCTGTTTCATAACAGAAAAACTCCATTCTATCGAGCTCTTGTAATAAGTCATTGGGAAATTCAATATCAGCTTTATCAATTTCATCAACTAACAAAACTACCTGATCGTCTGATTCAAAAGCATCCCATAACTTGCCTCTTTTTATGTAATTTTTTATATCTTTAACTCTTTCATCTCCTAGCTGAGAGTCTCTTAGCCTTGTAACTGCATCATATTCATATAGTCCCTGTGAAGCTTTAGTAGTAGATTTAATGTGCCATTCTATTAAATTCATTTTTAATGATTTAGCGACCTCAATTGCCAACAAAGTTTTACCAGTGCCGGGCTCACCCTTGATCAACAATGGTCTCTCTAATGCAATAGCAGCATTCACAGCCATGCTCAAATCATCAGTAGATACATAATCTTTTGTTCCTTTAAATTTCATGTTTAATTCCTATTTTTTAAATTTTGATAGTTTTTCACTTGATTTTAGAATTTTAGCAATTTGTCGACTTGTCAAAATTAAATTTTCATTTAAATCCCATATATTTACATTTTGCTCAAAATAACCGTTGATAATATCTGTAGCAGTTCCATCAATAAATAGTTTATCAGTTGTTGGTAGTTGTCTAATGTTAGTTGTAAGACTAAGAGTTGGAATCCAACCTATGGGTCCGTACTTATTAATTGTAACCGGAGGTAAGATATCTGAAAAATAAGAAAGCATATATTGATCTGGGGTTCCACCTTCAAGCTCAATATATGCTGAGCATCTGGCTTCAAAATTACCATTAAAATCTGCTCTACTCCACCAAGCATGATCAGGATCAACCTTGATATTAAGTTGTTTTATAAAGTTAGGAGTAAATCCTTCTTTTAGATGATCATAATTCATCACCTGGAAATCAGATTCTTTGGTTTTGTGAAAGTTATTCGGCAAAGGTGAAGGTAGATCAGAAAAGCCTGATAATTTATCAAGATCTGTGCACAATCCGTTAAATATACAAGTAGTTTTATCGTTTTGTATTAATTCAACTGCACCCATAGAAGAACCTCTACTAACTTTGATGATTTTTACTCTAAGAATTGCTTCATCATGGTCTGTTCTATCTAGATAAAATATATTTGAATTAATTGCACAAGAATGCTGTAAAACTGTTGTTAGGGCTTTATGCATTAAAGCCATGAGGTAACCTCCGTGAGGGGTAGCACCAACAGAGTAATTCTGATCTGGACGGAATTTAAACTCATTTTCTGAGATCTGTTCCAATTTGATGGCTTTATTAAATTGTTTAAATTGCGTCATAATATTAGAATCAAAAATTGAATATTGTAAATGATTCAAAAATGAAATGCCTGAATTCTTTGATATAGCCTGCAACTTTAGTCATAAATCTTTTTTACATAGGTTAGATGAAGTGATAGCTTCTGCTAAATCCTGTGGTGTAAAGAAATTTGCAGTGATTTCTGCAAATATTGATGATATTGATATTGTCCGTGATCTAAAGCTTCAATATGAAGAAATCTGTGCATCAACGGCTGGTGTTCATCCTCATCATGCATCAGAATTAATGAACTGGACTCATCAAGATTTAAAAGAAATAATCTCTAAAGCAAGCCCTAATGCTATTGGAGAGACTGGCTTAGATTATTACAGGAATCTATCAACTAAAGAAGAGCAAATCAATGCTTTTAAAATGCAAGTTCAAATTGCAATAGAATTAAACTTGCCTTTGTTTTTGCATCAAAGAGATTCCCATGAAGATTTTTATAAAATCTTAATGGATTATAAGAATGATCTGCCTTCATTCGTAGTGCATTGCTTTACTGCAGGCCCTAAGGAGTTAAATGATTACCTAAATTTAGGCGCTTACATTGGATTAACCGGTTGGATTTGTGATGCAAAGAGGAATCAAGAATTAAGAGAATCTATAAATGAAATTCCTATTGAAAGATTATTAATAGAAACTGATTGTCCTTATTTAATACCAAAAAATATTCATCCTAAACCAAATAAAAATATTAATGAGCCAAAGTACCTTCCTCACATTGCTAAAGAAATATCATCATTAAGGAATGAAAGCTATGATGAAATTGCTGTATCAAGCTTAAATAATGCTGAATTATTCTTTAGTAAAACAACCTAAATCAAGACTAAATTCTTTTGCTATTTTTTTGTTATGGTCGCCTATTTTAGGAGGTGGATGTTGAACTCCTTGGGTTGTTTCAGAGAAACGAGGTGCTGGTGCTGGCTGCATATGCCCATCTATCTCAATAAAAGTTTGCCTGTCTTTAAGATGAGAATGATCGGGTGCCTCAGATAAATCTAAAACTGGAGCAACGCAAGCATCTGTATTCTCAAATATCTGCGTCCACTCATCTCTTGTTTTAGTTAGAATTCTATTAGCAATATCTTTTTTTAAATTATTCCAATTAGATTTATCCATTTGATTCTTAAACATCTCCTTATCTAAATCTAACTTATCGATTAGAATTTCATAGAATTGCGGTTCAATTGACCCAACAGAAAGATATTTATCGTCCTTACATTTATAAGTGTCATAAAAATGTGCCCCGCCATCTAAAAGATTAGATTGTCTTTCTTCATTCCAAAACCCTGATGCTTTAAAAGCATAAAACATTGTCATTAATAAGGATGCTCCATCAACCATAGCGGCATCAACTGTTTGACCCTTGCCGCCATTTTTAACATTTAAAATTGCAGCTAATATACCAAGTGCTAAAAACATTCCACCGCCACCATAATCACCAATGAGATTTAATGGTGGGGGAGGATTTTCATCCTTTTTACCAATTGAATGAAGAGCACCAGTTAAAGCAATATAATTAATATCGTGGCCTGCATAGCTTGATAAAGGACCGGATTGCCCCCAGCCTGTCATTCTTCCATAAACCAAATTAGGGTTTTCTTTTAAACAGTCCTTGGGTCCAAGTCCTAGTCGTTCCATAACACCAGGACGAAAACCTTCAAAAACTGCATCTACTTGCTTAATTAGTTTCTTAATTTCTTTAATTGTATTTTTATCTTTAAGATCAGCTGTAATAGAAAGCTTTGATCTGCTCTGAAAATCTAACGAGTTGCCCGACCCTAGTTTAGATAGCCTATCAACTTTGATAACTTCTGCGCCCATATCTGCTAGCACCATGCCACAAAAAGGTCCTGGACCAATCCCAGAAAACTCAACTATTTTAATTCCTTTAAGTGGTCCTGACATCAGTACTATTATTTATAAAAACTTTTGTAATCTTTAAAAGATATGGTAACAGAATCATTGATGCTATGAGCGAAACTGTTAAAGCAATTGCTGTAAATGTGCCAAATAAAACAGTTGGAGAAAAGTTTGATAAAGTAAAGACTAAAAACCCTATTGAGATTGTGATGGCTGTATAAAGAATCGCTCTACCAACAGTATCATGCGATGTTGATATAGCTTGATTTGAATCTTGATATTGTAGCTCTAATCTATATCTATATAGATAATGAATAGTATTGTCCACCGCCATACCTACACTGATTGCAGCAACTGTTATTGTCATGATGTCTAAAGGTATAGAAAATAAGCCTAATAAACCCAAAACACTTGAAGCAGTAATAACATTTGGGATCAAACCAAGTATCGCAACTTTAAATGATCTAAATAATATTAAAAACATCAGGCCAATTGTTATAAACACAAGTACAAGAGATTTAATCTGAGAAGAAAATAAAGATTGCAACATATTGTTATACAAAACAGCTAAGCCTGTGATTCTAAATTGTTCACGATCCAGACCATAGTTATTTATTAAATCATTAGATATCTTATTAATGAGGTTGTTTCTATTTAGAGAGGTAGAAGTCTCGTAAATGCGAGTTGAGATTCTTACTTGTGTATCATCTTTATTAATATAAGAGTATAAGATTGAGTCTTTAAGATCCTCAGGTAAGACAGACCTTAATAAAGCAAGCTCTAAATCATTCAAATCCTGATCATCGTTAATTAAACGAGCTAGTTTAATGCCGCTTGCAATACTTAATACCTTGCCTACTTCTGGTAAATCATCTAAATAATCATGAATGCTTTCAACTTTCTTTAAAGTAAATGAATTCCACCAGTAGCCTGAAGCTTCACTTGAGTCATCCTCAAAAAGATCTTCTTCAAATAAATCATCTTCAACAGAATAGCTTGGTGTGATTTCTTCTGCAGGCGCATCGATGATAACGTCCAATGTTGCTGTTCCACCAAGCTCCTCGTCAAGAAGGTACATTCCCTGATAAATTTCTGTGTTTGGAGAAAAATAATCTATGAATCTATTTTCCACTTTTAGAAGAGTTATTCCATAAACTAAAAGGCATACGACTATTACAGATATGATTATATTTGATCTTCCTTGATTAATTGATACAGATGCTAGCTTAGGTGGCAACCGATTAATAAATGATGATCTTTGTGAGGATTTTATAATTAGTATATTCATTAATACAGGTAATAATACAAACGTTGAAACATAAGCTATAGAAATACCTACCGCCATCATTTTTCCAAATTCAATCACAGGCTTAATATCACCAAACATTAATGATATAAATGCTATTCCGGTAGTAAAAGCTGCAAAAAAACAAGGTATTGCCATTTGTTTACAAGATTCAGTTATAGCTTGTTGTTTGTTCTTTATGCTTTTACTTAGTTCATTGAATCTAACCAAAACATGCACGGTAAGAGATATAGTTAGAATAAGCAATAATGCAATAAAGTTTGATGATACAACGCTTATTTTCCAATCCATAAATCCTAAAAAGCTGGCAGTAAAAGCTGTTGTAATACCCGCATTAATAAGAGGCAAGAAAACAAAGGATATTCTCCTAAAAAAAATAAATAATAAAAGTGCAAAAATTAAAGCAACACTTAAACCAAAAATGAGTAAGTCGGATTCTATGAACTCCATCATATCGACAGCTATCATAGAAGCTCCTCCTAGAAACAGTGTGCCATGCTCTCTATATTCATCTAATACAGATCTAATCTGAGAAATTTGAAGTTTTCTTCTCTGAGATTCTTGATCGTTGATATTAGAGATTTGTTTATTGATAGACTCAATCTGGATTTTTGTTTGTGAGTCTTGAGGTGCATCCTGTAAGTCATAACGCTCATTTATAAGCCTTCTGTAATTTGGATCTTCTTCGATCACAATCTGCATTGCTGTAGTCTTGCCATCTTTACTAATAATAAGTTCAGAATAGATAGGATTATTAGAAATTTCTTTAGCAGCCTCTAAAAAATTAATTCCCTCAGTTTTAAGGTCCTTGATATTATCTGCTATATCACTTATACCTACTTTGGGTTGAAAAAATATTGGTGCATCTAAAATGGAAAGCACTGATTCAACGCCATGTATGCTTGTTAGATCATTTTCTAGATAACCAATCACTTTTAAAGTTTCTTTGGAGAAAATATCTTTATTAGGGGTAAAGGTAACGATTAAAAAATCGTCATTTCCAAATGTATTACCAGCTTCTCTATAGGTCTTAAATGCAGAATCTCCTTCAATCACTAAGGCTTCAGAAGAAGCATCCAGCTTAAAATTATTTAGTCCACCATAAAACAATATAAAAATTGCTAAAGTCAACGTAACAATCAGATAAGATCGATTAAGAAGGGATTGAAAAAAAGTGGTCATTTATTTTTTTGCACAATCTGGAGAGGTTGGTATATCTGATTGATTATTATATTCATCTTCAGTAAAACAAAACATTGAAAAAGCATGGATTTTATCTATAAGATTGCCCAATGAAGCATATACCTCTTTGTGTCGTTGTAATATTGTTAAATCAGAAAAACTTTCATCTACTATTACAACCTTAAAATGGGTTTCTGCATTCTTAGGAACAGCATGCATATGGCTTTCATTTATTAAATCAATTTGTGAATTTGGAAAATGAATCTGTAAAGATTGCAGTATAGCGTCTTGAATGTTCATAGAATTATATTAAATCATTTACTTGTAGGCTGTTACTATCATAATTGTAATAAACATTAGGATGAACTAAAAAATCCTATTCAATCATATTTTTTTATTTGAGCAGATCTGCGTTGATCATAAATTTTACTCTTGTATGCGTCTTTGAAAGTACTTTTACTAAAAGGTTCAGACACTGGTTTATTAAAAATTGATGTGTCTCTATTTTTTAGAATTAACATCAAAATAAAGCCCGCAATAAAACCAGCAATATGTGCAAAATATGCAACACCTGTTTCTAAAGAATTTCCAGCAGAAATAAACTGACCTACTATCCAAACACCCAATACAATAAATGCTGGTACATTAATAATTTGAATAAAAATAAAGAACCAGAATAGAACTCTCACATTAGCTTTAGGATACAAAAGAAAGTAGGCTCCTAGAACTCCAGCAATAGAACCACTAGCACCTACTAAAGGAATATTAGAGTTTGTATCAATCAGACCTTGCCCGATCGAAGCTATGACTCCACAAATGAGATAAAAGAATAAGAACTTTATAGGACCTAATTTTGCTTCAACATTATCACCAAATATCCATAGGTAAAGCATATTACTTGCTAAATGTAAAAAACCTGCATGAATAAATATAGATGAATATAGCTGTAAATAAAAAGGAGATGGGTTAGCAAAAAAATGATCAGGGACAAATCCGTTTTGTAAAAAATAAAGATTTAAGTCTGATGTCGAGAAAGATGTTTGAATGAGAAAGACTATGCAATTTAATATGATTAATGCGTAGGTAACAAAAGGTTTCTTTGATATAGGATTATCGTCAAATAAAGGCAGGAAAAACATTATATAAATTAATTTTTTCTACATACAAGTATAGCTGAATGATAACATCTCTTGTGGAATGAATATTTTATTGATTAATGATACAAAAGCTGGCCATTATAGTCAGGGTATTGCTTTAGCTTCAGAGCTATCAAGGCAATTAGACATCTCAATTGTAGAAATTAATATCAATGAAATTCATAAGATAAGTAATCTGGAGGGTAAATGCATCATTATTGGTGTAGGACATGCTTCTCATACTGCCATGATCAAAATAAAAGAAATACTCTCAAACACCAATGAGTGTTTTACCATAGCTGTTTTTAGACCTTCATTTAAACAAGACATATTTGATCTAATTGTTGCTCCAGAACATGATTTTATAAATAAAAGAATTCCAAATAACTGTTTTCTTTATAAAGGGTCTTTGTCAAAGATTTCTAATCAAAATCCTGATACATCTCTCATCGCAATATCTATAGGTGGTCCGAATACTAATATTGTTTATGACAAGGCTATGGTTATAAAGAGCATTGAATATGTGCTGGGTATATTTCCAGAAAAAAGAAAAATTGTTTCAAATTCAAGAAGAACACCTCGGGATCTATGGGATGATTTAAAGAATAGAAATCAGGATGGTCAGCAAATTAAATTCTTAGACCATGAAAGTATAAGTTATACGGAATATTATGATGCCACCTCTCATGCCTATAAAAAATTTGTTACACCAGATAGTATTAATCTTATCTTTGAGAGCCTATCAGCAAAAGGAGAAACTTATATCATGCAAGTAAATCAGAATAAGAAGGCATTAAAAGATTATTTTTATACTAATAAACATAAATACGTGATTGATAATCTTATTAACTCTAAAAATGTTGGTTCAGTGACTGTTAATAAAAATAAATGTGAGTTAATTGATCCAAATAAAGGGTTAAAACCATTGCAGGAAATCAAACGGGTGTCATTGTACATTTCTAATAAAATTTATAATCATGCATAAGATTGGTCATTTAATAATGAGCAAAAATTTTGCTGGTATTGAGCAGCATGTAGATGAGATCACAAATGAAATCAACCAATCATCTAAATATCATTGTGTTGTTATAGGAGATAAAATTCTTAAAGAGAAATTTAAATCAAATAAATATATTAACTTCCAAAATAAATATAGGTATTCGATCCTTAATTTAGTTAAATTAAAACGAATTATTAAAAATAATAATATTCAAATATTACATTGCCATGGATCTAAGTCTATGCAAATAGGAAATCTTATTAAGATGGTTACAAATATAAAAATAATAGGCACTTTACATAGTTTAAAAAAACGTCCTGTCAATCTTCAGAAATTTGATTATATTATTGCAGTAAATCAAGCTCTCAAGCCATCATCCGAAAAATCTTCTGTAGTCAATAATTGGATTAATCCTAAACTAAGATTAGCTACTTCTTCAAGAAATGGATCTTATATAGCTGTTGGAAGATTAGAAAAAGTTAAGAGATTTGATCTTCTTATTAATGCTTGGAAGGAAATAGATGAAGACTTAATTATCATTGGCGATGGTAATGAAATAAATAATTTACAAAATCTTATCAAGGAAAATAATTCAACTAATATTAAAATATTAACTAAAATATCTACTGATCAACTATCTGAGATGTATTCTCAAGCAAAGGGATTGATTATTTCTAGTTCTAGAGAAGGTGGACCTCGAGTGGCTATAGAAGCATTAGCTTATGGTGTGCCTGTGTTTGGCTGTAATGTAGGTATGCTAGAAGAAATAATTACTAAAGAGCTGCTAGTTGATCCTAACAAAGCAGATGAATTTGTAAAATTAATCAGGGACACTCTGCCCCATATACAAAATTACTCATTTGATGCTCTTCAAGATATGGTCCTAGAAAAATTCACCGTAGCAAGAGCCAGTCTAGAGCATATAGGAATTTATGACTATCTTGTAAGTAATGATTGATACAACTCAATGGTTCTGGTTGTCTGATATTGTTTGGTGAAAATATCAGGAAGCACTAAATTATCAGGGTTTTCTAACAATGACAAAGTTTTGTCTTTGAGTTGTCTTAAATCACCGTATTGAACAATACCAGATGAATTAATTTCACTCAGGGATTCATTTACTCCGCCCCTATTCCAACCAACGACAGAACAACCTGAGGCTACAGCCTCAATAATGGTTCTACCGAATGGTTCAGGTTTAGTGGATAGATTAAAAACTACATCTGAAAGCTTATAAACTTCTTCAATATCATCTCTGCCCCCAGTAAAGACTAAATTTTGATCCGTTAGTTTTAACCTTCGAGATTGTGATAAAAGTCTCTTAAAATAATTATTTTTATTTTTTGGTATAGGGCCTACAATTAAACCACAAACAGCATCATCTTGAAGTAAAGATAATAACTCTAAAAAGTACTCTATTCCTTTCCATGAAGTTATTCTTGTTGGCATTAATAAAATCTTTTTATTCCTTGTAGTTGGGTACTCTTTGTACCATTGATCAAGCCATTCTTGATTAAGCTGATTTTTATTAAATTTTATAGTATCGCAACCCCTATATATATTAGTAACCTCTTCAGGACTAATTTTATAAGTGTTTGATATGTAATCTTTAACAGTTCTTGAAACGCTAATAATAGCATCTGCTTTTGCCATAGATTTGCTATACCAAGGTTTACTATATAAGCCATGAAAAGTTGAAACGGTAATTGGCTTCTCTGATTTAGATAACTTATTCATCGCAAACATATGAATCCATGCTGGAAATCTGGATCGAATATGCACAATATCTGGCTTAAGATCTTTGTATATATCTGCAAGTCTTTTGTATTTCATGAATGAATATATAGATTTTTTTGATATGTTCAGATCAATATGTCTGGCTTCATGTTGATGAAGTAATTTTGTCATTCTTCCGCCACCTGAAACCACTATTGATTCATGGTTAAGGTTTACAAGCGCTTCAGATAAATCAACTGTTCCTCTTTCTACCCCACCAAATTCTAATGCAGGAAGAAGCTGAATGATTTTCATATTTATTCGTATCTCAATGAGACTGCTGGGTCTAATCTTGCAGCTCTTCGTGCAGGCCAAATACCAAAGAATAAACCAACAAATGCTGAAAAAGTAACTGATCCAATAATAGCTGAAAGTGGGATAACAATTGGCCATTCTTGCCAAGAAGCTATCAATAAATATAAGGATGTTCCTAGAATTACACCTATGAAGCCTCCAATAATACATAAAGTAATTGCTTCAATGATAAATTGTAATAAGATTGCATTTGGAGTTGCTCCCAAAGCTTTTCGCAAACCAATCTCTCTAGTTCTTTCTGTGACTGAAACAAGCATTATATTCATCACGCCTATGCCACCAACAAGCAAACTGATACCGGCTATACCAATAATCAGTGCAAAAAATATTGAGGTTGCTTGTTTTTGTAGATCTACAAATTGAGCCCAATCATTTATACGAAAGTTGTTTTCTTCACCTGGGCCAATATCATGTTCGCGACGTAAAACTCTTTCGATAGAAATCATTACTTCCTCTGTAGCAAATTCATTGGGGAATTTAACATTGATAGAACTTAATGTTTCCCTTCCAAAGATTCTATCTGCAGCAGTTAAAATAGGTGTATAAATTGTTTCATCTGCATTAGGTCCCCAGCCCCCACCTTCTTCTTTAATGACTCCAATCACGCTAAAGGGAGCATTACCAATAAAGATATCTTTATTAAGTAATTGTTCAGATGAAGCTCTTAATTCTGCTGCAACCGACGAACCAAGAACCACAACTCTTTTGCGACCTAAATTTTCATTCTCTGAAAAGAGTCTTCCTTGATTAATTTCAAATCCTCTAATAGAAAAAAAGTTTTCAGAGCTTCCCACTATTTGAAGGCTAGCATTACCATTCCCGAATTTAATTTGTCGAGATCCTCGGATTTCAGGAGCTATCTCCCAAGGGATTTCTTTATCATCAGATAATGCCTCAGCGTCTTTTATATCTAAGGGTATTTTGCTTGTGTTGGTGGCTCCTTGTCTTGATGCGCCCGGGTAAACATAAATCGTCCTGGCTCCTAAATCTGAAATTGATTCATCAATAGCTTTTTGAGCACTTGATCCCATTGAAACCATTGCTATCACTGCAGCAGTACCAATAATAATTGCAAGAGTTGTAAGAATTGATCTAAGTTTATTGGCTCTGATAGCCTCTAAAGCAGTTTGAACTGATTCTCTAATTAACACTATCAGAATCTACTTTTAAGTCTTTCAGAAAAACGTTGTTGATATTTAATCAGGCCATCGCTAGGCAAAACATAAACAATATCATTCTTCTCTAATCCGGAGATCACTTCAATATTGTTTAAATCAGTTGTACCTACTTTAACCCATACAGGGACTGGGCCACTGTTCGTGTCCTTAAGAACAATAAAAGCATTAAATCCTTCACCTTCAATTCTTGTACTCAAAAAAGAATCTAGACTTTTTTTTGTAATGCCTAATAATTGTGCAACAGATACTATATCTCTTCTTGTTCTTAAAGATCCAGCTGGTAAAGCTAGATCAACAGACTCTTTAAGAATTTCTATCTCGACATCGGTATTCATTCCAATTAAAAGGAGGTTATCTTTGTTTTCTATATCGATGAGTACTGGAAAAGTTGTAACATTCTGTTCTTCGATTGCTTGCGGTTCTATCTTTGAAACAATGCCGGTAAACTTTTTATTTCTATAAGCAGATACTTTAAGAACAACTTCTTGACCAACTGATATTTTGCCAATGTCTATCTCATCAACTAATGCTCTTACCCTGACCCTATTGAGATCAGCCATCTCCATGAGTAACGTTCCTCCACCAACAGCAGATGTAGGAGAGGTTATTACTTGGCCAACTTCAGCAGGTCTTGTGATAATTGTGCCATTAATTGGTGATCTAACTAGTGTATCATCAAGTGCTATTTTTGCATTCTCTAAATATACATTAGATCTTACATATTGAGCTTTTGCAGATGAGAATGCTTCTTGAGCATCCTCAAATGATTTATCTGAAATACTTCCTTCATCATGTAGTGTCTTTGATCTAACAAATTGACTTTCAGCATTGGATAGCCGTACTTTTGCAACATCTAAATCTGCTGATGCTTGTTCTAAGTTATTTTTAGGAGTTCTCTGGTCAATTCTTGCTAATACAATTCCCTTGTTAACAAAATCTCCTATTTCAGCTCCTAAGAAAAGTATTTCACCTGAAGCCTTAGACTTAATCTCTATTGAAGAGATAGCTTCAATTGTTCCTGATGCTTCTACAGTTAAGTCAAGTTCTTTGGATTCAACTTCTTTAAGAGTATAGAAATTAAATTCTTCTTCTTTATTGCCACCACAGCTAACTAAAATAATTAAAAAGCTACAAAAAATAATCGTTTGTTTTAAGAAAAGTCTATTCATAGATCTATTTTACCTTTTTGTCTTCAAAAATTTGACCATCTTTAATATAAATAATTCTATCTGCTTCATTTGCAATATCATTTTCATGGGTAATTAAAATAATTGTTTGTCCATCTTTATGAAGTTGATGGAATAATTGTATAACCTCTTGACCGGTTTGACTGTCTAAATTTCCTGTGGGTTCATCTGCAAAAAGAATTGACGGTTTATTAACTAAGGCTCTGGCAATGGCTACTCTTTGTTGTTGACCTCCAGAAAGCTCAGATGGTTGATGATCCATTCTAGTTTCTAAACCCACAGCTGTAAGAACATCATGTGATTGGCGTAGCCTGGATTCTTTTTCAACACCAGCATATTTTAATGGCAACATAACATTATCAAGAGCAGTATTTCGTGGAAGTAAATGAAAGTTTTGAAAAACAAAACCTATTTCTTTATTTCTAATCTTTGCTAACTCATTTTCATCTAATGTGCTTACAGATTGACCATTTAAGAAATAATCTCCGCTGGTAGGAGAGTCAAGACAACCTATAATATTCATCAATGTCGATTTTCCTGATCCAGATGGCCCCATGATTGCTATAAACTCACCTCTCTGAATTGTAAATGAAACTTCTCTTAGAGCTTTTATAGTTTGATTTCCTAAGAAATAGTCTTTTGTTAGATTCTCAGTTTGAATAATGTTCATAATCAATAAGTTTTGACAACTCCCCCTAAATTAAGTTCAGGACTAGTTAAATTATAAAAGACATGGATTAGATTCTATATCCTCCATCTAGATATAAACACTGTCCAGTAATATAACTCGCCTTATTTGAGGCCAGAAAGATCACTGCATTAGCAACATCTTGAGCAGATCCTAATCTCTTAAGAGCTGTATTCCTTTTTGCTGCTTCAACATACTCAGGAGTGTATTCTGTATCCTTAATTCTTAAAAAGATTCCTGCTTCAATAATGCCAAGCTGAATACTGTTAGCACGGACTCCATTCCTTCCCTCTTCTTTTGCTATTCCACTGATAAGAGCATCGATTGCCGCTTTAGGAGCAACTGAGAGCACATCTTTAGTTGGCCATCTAGATAAACCAATAGAAGTAATGGCAATATAAGAGCCTCCATTTTCTTGCATTAATGGTAGGCTACTTTTGATGAGATTAAAGAAACCATCTGCATCATTACGCATAACACTTGCCCAATCTTCATAACTTAATGAATTAATCCATTTCATCTTTATATCTGCTCCAGTCGCATTAACAATGGTATGAATCTTTTCTTTTGAATCCGATAAAGAAGTAAAAAAACTATCGACTGCATCTTTATCATTTAAAGAAAGATTTGCGCTCTTAACATCTATGCCAGCATTATTTATTTCTGATTCTAGTTCCTCAGCATTTTTCCGATTTTTGTTATAAGTGAATATTATCGGTACCCCCTCAGCAGCAAAAGATCTACAAACTTCTTTACCAATACCACCACTGCCGCCAATAACTACAGCACTGCCATTTGGAAAAAGATTTTCATCTCTTAGTTCTTGAATTGATTTATGCATAAAAATCCTATAAAAAAGATACATAGCTTATCATGTAAATAATGACTTTGGCTGTGATGATTCTATGATAATTATCTAAAAAATAGTATTATCTATGTGGAGGAAATCTATGAAAAATACTGCGGATAAGCATGATGGGAGCATACCTCAACCGGAAGAGCTATATAAAAGAGCTAGAGATCTTCAATCAACACTAATTGAAAGAACAAATAAAACTGCTGAATTAAGACAACTACCCGATGAGACGATTCAAGACTTCAAGGATTTAGGATTCTTTAAGATTATTCAACCTAAAAGATGGGGTGGTTATGAAATGGATCCAATGGTTTTTTACAAGGTAACCTCTATTATTGGTGAAGCATGTATGGCTTCTGCTTGGGTTTATGCAACTGTTGGTGTTCATAATTGGCAAATATCTGTTTATGATGAAAAAGCTCAAGAAGATGTCTGGGCAGAAGACAATACTGTCTTAATATCATCTTCTTATGCTCCAAAAGCTTCGGCAAAACCTGAAAAAAATGGATTTAGAATTTCAGGTGAATGGGACTGGTCTTCAGGAAGCGATCATTGTGATTGGTTCTTTGGTGGTGCAATTTTAGACCCATCCAAAGGATTAGAAAGCTTCGTAACGTTGTTAATTCCCAGAGAAGATTATGAAATTATAGATAACTGGCATACCTATGGTTTAAAGGGGACAGGGAGCAAAAGAATTAAAGTTGAAGATGTATTTGTACCCAATCATAGAATTCATTATTTAAAAGATGCTTTTTTAATAAAGAATCCTGATAAAAGCAATGATGGTCCATTGTATAAAATACCATTTGGCCAAATTTTTACGCATGCTGTAGCAATCCCAGCATTAGGAGCATATAAAGGAGCATTAGATTCTTTTATTAAGGGTGCAAAAGATCGCATTTCTAGTTTTGGTGTTGAAGCTAAAAATAACCCAGCTACATTAACATTGGCGTCAGAAATTTCTACTGAAATTGATGAGCTTTGGCATAACGTTGAAGCTAACATGAAAACTATGATGGACGCAGCAAATAATGATGAAGAAGTAGATATAAAAGACAGAATTAGATTTAGATATCAAGTTAGTACCATCAATGATAGATGTGTAGCTGGTGCTCTAAAGTTAGTAAAGGCTAGTGGAGGTGCGACAGTCTATTTAGGTCATGAGATAACTAACAAATTTATTGATATTATGATGACTCAAGTTCACGTAGCAAATATCTCTGATCCATTTGCACTTGACTTTGGATCAAGCTTTTTAGGCAGTGAAACTGAAAACCTAATGTTATAAATTACAAAGAATAAAGGGGGAGTATTTTGAGTAATAAGAAAATAAGGATAATAGATCAAACACCACCACCAGATCGTTATGGTCGAGGATGGCACACTTTAGGCCTTGCTGAATCGTTTACATCAAAACCCAAGGGAGTTAACGCTTTTGGGACAAAACTTGTGGTTTTTAGGGATTCTAAAGGTAAGGCTTTAGCGCTTCAAGCAGCCTGCCCTCATATGGGCGGTGATCTTAGTATGGGCACTGTTGATGGTGATATGGTTAGATGTCCATATCATGAATGGGGATGGGGTGAAGATGGCCAATGCCTAGATATCCCTTATGCAAAAAAAATTCCTAAAGATGCATGCATACAGAGCTGGAAAGTTCATGAAGAGAATAAGCTCTTATTTGTATGGAATGACCCTGAGGGTGGAGAACCTCTAGATCATGAAATCATACCTAAAGAAGAAGCATGTTTTTCTGATCAATGGTCTGATTGGGTTTTAGAGGAAAATGTTATTAATATTAATTGTAGGGAGCTTATAGATAATATGGCAGATATGGCACATTTCAAAACTGTCCATGGTGTAACAGCAACTCGTTTTAAAAATATCTTTGAAGGCCATGTATTAACACAAATAAACGAGGGTAAAAACTTAGAAGGCTCTGAATATGATGAAGGTGGTATGATGAAATCAAAAGCCACATATTTTGGTCCAGCATATATGATGTGTTGGATGACAAATGAAGGTGCTGGGATGAAACAAAAATCAATTCAATTGGTCAGTCATGTACCAATTGATAAAGATAGTTTTTTATTACGTCATGGCGTGATTGTAGAAAAAAATCCAAATATCTCGGATGAGGAAAATCAACAAATGGTGGATATGTATACTGAGATGACACAGATGTCTTTTAAGCAAGATGTTGAGATTTGGCATAATAAAATTAGAGTTGATAATCCTTTGTTGTGTGATGGAGACGGTCCTGTTCATAAGTTAAGGGAATGGTATAACCAATTCTATTTAGATAGATCACAAGTTTCACCTGCCTTGTCTAAGACTCTTGAATGGGAGTCTAAGCTTGAATAATTTTGATGAGGTATTTGATGTATTAGTTGTTGGTAGTGGATGTGGAGGTCTTACTGCAGCTTTAACAGCAGATATTTCAAATCCTTCAAAAGTTCTGGTTATAGAGAAAGGTCATCTAATTGGGGGAACAAGTGCTACATCTGGTGGTGTGATATGGATTCCAAATAATCATCATGCTCAAAAATGCGGTGCTGATGATTCCATTGCAGAAGCTAAAGAATATCTTAAAGCAACAATTCCTGAACAAGAATTTAATGAGCCTCTAATTGATGCATATCTTGAACATGGTCCTAAGATGGTCAGGTTTATGGAAGATAATACTGATGCTAGGTACACAAGTCTTGAACATTATCCAGACTACTTTCAAGATGCGCCTGGAGTAAAGCTTGGGAATAGAGCTCTTGAGCCATTGCCTATATCAGCAAAGACACTTGGTGATGATGTTGATAATTTACATCCATCTGGCCCACAAACAATATTGTTTGGTAGATATGGTGTTAATTTTGAAGAATCACATGCATTTACAACCCAATCTCCAGGATGGTTCAGATTATTTATTAAAATATTCTTCAGTTATTGGTTAGATCTGCCTTGGCGAATCAAACGAAAACGCTCCAGAAGACTGGCTTTTGGTGCAGCATCGGTTACAAGACTAATAACATCGTTAAAGAAAAGAAGTATTCCTATTTGGCGTTCAACTGAGCTAAAAGAATATATTATTGAAGATAACAGAGTGGTTGGAGCGATTGTAAATAAAGAAGGGACAATAATAAGAATTAAAGCACAAAGAGGTATTATTGTAGCTTCTGGAGGTTTTGGTCAGAATCAAGCTATGCGAGAGCAATATTTACCAAAACCAACCAATGTAGACTGGGGATGTGAACCTAAAACTAATACAGGAGACCCTATTAGAGAAGCTGAAAAAATTGGTGCTCAACTAAAGTTTATGGATAAGGCTTGGTGGGTAACAACAGTTAAAGCCCCGAATGAAGATTTTCCAAGACTAAGTGAAATAGAAAAATCGTTACCGGGAAACTATACAGTTAATAAATCTGGAAAACGTTTTTCAAACGAATCGCAAAACTATCTTACATTTATGCTTGATGTTCTTGAAAAACAAAAAATGGGTGAATCATGCTCACCTATGTTTATGATTTTTGATGCTAATCATAGAAAAAATTATCCCGTCGGGCCATTAATGCCAGGTAAATTCTTTCCAGATTTTCTTGTAAAAATGGTTCATAAGGATTGGTTTGGTAGTGAGTTCTTAACATCAGCAAAAACCATAGATGAGCTTGCAAAGAAAACTGGTATCGATTGTGATGCTCTAAAAGAAACAGTTCAGAAAGTTAACTCTTACTCAAAAACTGGTAAAGACTTAGATTTCCAAAGAGGTGATAGTGAAAGAGATAGGTTTTCAGGTGATCAAAGCTTGATAAATCCTTGTTTAGGGCCTGTTGATACTCCTCCATTTTATGCAATGAAAATCGACCCAGGTGAATTTGCAACATGCGGAGGTATGGTTATTAATAAGAATGGTCAGGTTCTAGATAACAACAATCAAATCATACCTGGTTTATACGCAACCGGTAATTGTACTCCTGCTTTATTAACTACCTACCCTGGTCCGGGTGCAACTATTGGACCAGCTATGACATTTGGTTTTATTGCTGCTAAGCACGTATCAGGATCTAACCAAGCCTAAGACTCCACTTTTGAAAAGAATGGGTCTAAAGTTCTTCCTTCTGGAGGTCCAAAATATGTCTGAACCTGAAAAACCTTACCCGCATCATCAATCCAATAAATCTCTATACTATCAAGCTCAATTTTCTCATTGTCAACAACTCCGTAATTTTTTACATGAAGCGCTGCTTGGTTTTCGCAAACCTGCATAAAAACAGGCTCTATAGTCCAATGATGCCCATCTTTAAAACTATTTCTCCATGTATCTTCAAGTGCTTGAATCCCTGATTTATTTGGGCCACCAACAGGATCATACATAACAACATCATCACGCCAATTATTCATCCATGTATCCTTATCTTGATTGTTCCATGATTCAAAATGAGTTTTCATGGTCTGCTCTATTTGTTCTCTTGATGGCATAACTATCTCCTTTTAATTTTCATCTCCACATAAAAAAACTGGAATTTCTCTGCTTGTATTAGATTGATAGGTCTCATAATCTGGATAAAAAGAACATATTAATGGCCACAAATCGCTCTTTTCCTCTTTGGATACTTCTCGAGCAATATAATTTTTAACATTACCTTTTGTATAAATTGAAATATTGGGGTTTTTTTTAAGATTGTAGTACCAGCTAGGGTTGTTTGGCATACCGCCCATAGACGCAACCAAAATAGGATAATTATCTTTATGAACATGGATTAATGGTATCAATCTTCGTTTATTTGATTTCGCTCCTTTCATACTAACCACCATAATAGGATAGCCACCTGGCCACTTGTTCAACAACTTACCGTTTGTAAGTACAAAGGTTGAGGCTTGTAATTTAGAAAAGATCTTAACTAGACTTTTTGCTTTCTTTGCTTGAGATTTAGAATATTTTTCCTTTATATCCATATAGATTTTAGCCAAAAGCATTAATGCCTGTTTGCATATTGCCTAAAATTAATGCATGCACATCATGCGTCCCTTCATAGGTATTTACAGCCTCTAAGTTCATGGTATGTCTTATTACGTGATATTCATCTATAACACCGTTTCCACCATGCATATCTCTAGCCATTCTTGAAATCTCTAAGGCTTTACCACAGTTATTACGCTTAATTAGAGAGATCATTTGAGGAATCATCTTATCTTCATCGATCAGCCTACCAACTCTTAATGCAGCTTGAAGCCCAATTGCAATTTCCATCTGCATGTCAGCCAATTTTTTTTGAACTAATTGTTTTCCAGCTAAAGGGCCACCATATTGGACTCTATCTAAAACATATTCCCTGGTAGCATGCCAACAAAACTCAGCTGCACCTATTACACCCCATGATATTCCGTAACGTGCAATATTTAGACATGAAAATGGTCCCTTAAAACTCTGTACATCAGGTAGTACCTTGTCATCAGGTATAAACAAATCTTGCATGAAAATCTGACCAGTAGCAGATGCTCTTAAAGCAAATTTTCCTTTCAAGTATGGAGTCTCTAAACCTTTTGCTCCTTTTTCTGCAATAAATCCTCTTAAAATACCTTGTTCATCTTTAGCCCATATTATTAAGACATCAGCAACTGGAGCATTAGTTATCCAGGTTTTTGATCCATTTAATTGATAACCACCGTCAACTTTCTTAGCGATAGATTTCATGCTAGCAGGATCTGAGCCTGCATCTGGTTCAGTGAGACCAAAACAACCTATCATTTCACCTTTTGCCATTTTAGGAAGATAATAATTCTTTTGTTCCTCAGAACCAAAACGATAAATAGCATACATAGATAATGATGATTGAACGCTAAACCCTGATCTGTAACTTGTATCTACTCTTTCTAATTCCCTCGTAATCAGGCCGTATGAAACATAATTGATGCCGGCACATCCATATCCTTTAATAGTTGCGCCCAAGAACCCTAACTCACCAAGTTCTTTATACATATCTGCATAGAACTCTTCATCCCTATTATCGTGAAGAATCCTAGGCATTAAAGTTTTCTGACAATAATCCCGAATAGTTGATTGAATCAGTCTTTCCTCATCAGAAAGTTGTTGATCAAATAAGAAAATATCTTCCCAGTTATCCATAAAAAAATGCCCTGGTTACCCAAGGCACTTATTATAAATCAATTTAGTTTAAAACTGATATCTGATATCGACGCCCACTGTTCTTCCAGGAGCAAAATACGTAACATTTAACATTCCAAATGGAGGGCCAAAAGGAATATTAGTATATGAATACTCTTCATCACGTAGATTCTTCACCCAAAAGACAAGATCAAAATTATCACTTGGCGCCATAATTACGCGAGCATTTGTAACATTTCTTCCTTTATGAAAACTATGTTCATATCTTGGATCCATAGAATTGTAAGGGAACGCATAATGATCAGACATGCTTTCATGGTCTAATCTGAGAGTCCAATTAGAGAAATCTCTTTCATAAGTTAAGAACCATGTATGTTCTGGAGAATAAGGAAATGCTTCTAAGGCGAATCCATCTGCTGCAATATTCCTTCCAGTATAACCACCAATGTCTAACCAACCATAATTTACACTTAGTCTAGAAGCATCTGAAAGATAAGCAGTCATCTCTAATTCAAGACCATCAATTTCAGCAGAAGCATTTAACACTTCACTTGCTACTGCGCCTTGTGCATTAAAGTAAGCTACTTGCATATCATCATGCTCATTCATGAAGTATGCAGCGTTAAGTGAAAATTTGTTATCAAAGTAAACCCCTTTTAAGCCCAGTTCAGTTGACTCAACAGTTTCTGGACCATAAGGGTTGAACCCGTTTACCAATGAGAAAGTTGCAAAATCAACTGCTTCTTCAGCATTGTATCCACCACCTTTAAATCCTTCAGCAAACTTAACGTATACATTTGTAGAGTCTGATAATTCATGATTAACAATAAATGTAGATGATGTATTATCGAAGTCTGCGCCTGAAGATGCTGAAACTCCGAAAGCAGCATAGGTTTTATATCCGCTTTTTGTTTCTTCTGTTTCTCTAATACCAGCAGTTATAGTAGTTCTGTCAGTTAATTTGAAATCAATTTGTGCATAATACGCATCAGCATCTGTATCACCAGAATATTGTTGTCCTTCTGGGTTATTCAATGCAAATGGATATTGAGGGTTATCTGTAAAAGCTTCATCTTCAAATTTAAAGTAACCAAAAACATAGTTAATATTATCAGTAGCTCCTACTAACTGTAGCTCATAACTTTTTGATTCATAGTCAGTATCTCTATTTGTATGGAAAATAGGGAATGGGGAGCCATCTAAATCTAAGTAGTCCCACCAATCAAGTTCTCTTTCACCATAAATTGCTTTAACTTCACCTAAAGAAGTATCGAAAGAAATCGTAAAACTGGTTCCTACAATATCTGATCTCTCAGAAACTGGTGCATCAGTGCTAGCATTTTCTGATCGATTTGGATTAACAAATCTCTCTAGGGGCCATAATTCAACTCCTGGAACACCTGGTACTGCATTCACTCCAAATAATGTACTCCAATTAGGAAGCAGCCTTGTAAGCTGAGCATATGGGGGTGTGTTATCTTGATCGCTTGTATCACGAACTAAATCCCAACTTACGGAATCTCCTTGGTAAGAAAATTGAATTCTGGTAGCTTTGAGATCAATGGTGTCTAACTCATCAACTTGAATTGGGTTAGAGCCTACAACTCCTTGAGCAGGTGTTAAAGGAGAAGGGTTGTTTTGAACATATCCGCCTCTATCTTTCCTTAAATAAGTTAATTTAGTAAAGAATTGATCTGTCCAACCAATATCATAGCTAAGCTGTCTTGAAAATAATCCATAGTTACCTACAGTTACTTTCGCTTGACCTCCTGCTCCAGAAGGTTTTTTAGTGATAAAGTTGATTGCTCCAGCCAATGCATTCCTTCCATACAGAGTGCCTTGAGGACCACGCAACATCTCTACCCTTTCTAAATCCACCATATCAAATAGTGAACCTTGTGTTTTACCTATATATACGCCATCAACATATAAAGCTACAGCGTTCTCCCAAGTAATAGCAGGGTTCATAGTTGAGTTACCACGAATAGCAATTGTAGTAGCAGTATTATTAGCCGGCGCTCTAATAATATGAACGTTAGGTGACATCTGTTGTATATCTTCCAAACTTCTAATATTTAAGTCTTCAATAGTAGATTCTGTTATAGCGGTTACAGCAATTGGAGTTTCTTGTAACGACTCCTCTCTTTTTGAAGCAGTAACAACTACCTCTTCAATACCGTATGAATCTCCAACTGAAGAACTTGTATCATAAGTTGATACGGAAACAGATCTTGTTTCAGCTTGAGCTGATCCACTTTGTGAAGATTGGTTGCCATCATCAGATGAATCAACCACACCTAAAGGCTTGTCAGCAAACACAAAAAGTGGAAGTGTTAAAAATAGTAATCTAATGTAATTTGTTCTCATTTTTCCCCCAAAAAATAAAGATTTAACCATGATGTTAAACATTTTAAGTGAAAAAGTAAAAAAACTTTACCTAAATTATCAAAGAAAGTTGATTTTAAAGGGATTCTACACGAATTAGTCCATACCTTTTTGAGGTAAATTTGATACTTTTTGTTCTTAGAGCCTGGCTAACTAAAGCAATCATTTTATTACTATTACCACAGATTATCATTAAAGGAATGTTGTTTTGAAATTGATAACAAAAGTCTAAGACCTCAATTTCTACTTCTTCATGAAGAGTGCCGTGTAGATCAAGATGGGTAATACCTCTTTCCTCAAAGACTTTCATATTTTACTATGTCCATTATGAATGATAACCAAATATTAAGTGTAGACCATTTCTTTGATCCTGGATCAAAAGAATTTATTGATAATCCTAAGCCCACACTTCAAAAACTACTCACAGAATATCCTATAGGCAGATATAACTCATGGGCTGCTTGGGTTATTACTGGGCATGAAAATATTACAAATTGTTTGTTAGATAGAAGGTTGTCAACAGATTTTAATTTATGGGAACATGCTCCACCAAGAAAACCTACAGAAGAGATGGATCCATTTGAGAAGCTTATGAATAATAATCTATTCTTCTTAAACAGGTCTGATCATCTAAGATTGAGGAAGCTTGCTCTCCCTGCATTCTCTCCAAGGATTATGGAGCAAATGAAAAAAAGATTCTCAGAATTAGTAAAAGAAAGATTTGATGAATTAGATGATCCAGTAGAATTTAATTTTCCAAAAGAAATTGCAGAAATTATACCCACTCAAGCAATAGCTAGCTTGGTTGGAATACCCAGAGATAAATTTCCAATTTTTGATTCACTAGCTTATGGAGTTGTCAGGGGAATTAATCCAATGCTGACCCCTGAGGAAAGAAAAGAAGCTATCAGAGGAGTCCCTGCTGGTTTGGAAATGTTAAATGAATTAATAGAATCTAAAAGATCAAAACCTAGTGATGACTTTTTATCTGCTCTAATCCTTGCTGAAGAAGAAGGTGAGAAACTTTCTAATTGGGAAATGTGTGCATTGATTGGCGCAGTTCTTGGCGCAGGATCTGATACAGCTGTAGATCTTCATAGTTACTTAATTAAAGCTTTATTATCTCACCCCGATCAATTAGATGAATTAAAACATGATGAAGATTTAATCCAAAATGCAATTTCTGAAACACTCCGTTATGAATCTTCTGGAAAGACTGGTTTAGCTAGATACGCATCTGAAGATATGAATATTTTAAATCAAGACATCAAAAAAGGAGAAATGATTCAATTAATTACGAGTACGGCTGGTATGGACTCTGAAATTTACGATAAACCAGAAATATTTGATATTCACAGAAACCATGATAAAAGCATTTCTTTTGGTCAAGGACCTCATTATTGCATTGGTGTTACGCTAGTAAGATCTCAAACAGAAGTGATGCTTAAAGAGCTTTTTTCAAGATTCCCGAATTTAAGCTTAGCAGGCGATCCTAAGTATGATTACAATCATCATAATGCAAGAAGGATGACTGAATTAACTGTTACTACAAATAAAAATTAAAAAATATTTGGGTTAGGTAAATCGCTCCTAGACAAAATTGACTCAACTCTATCTTTAAAGGCTTGTTCTGACTTATCACTCCTTGGATTAATCCAATAACTATCTTTCTTTAATTCCTTAATACAAAATTCTGCTACTTCATCAGGTGAGGTGGTCTCCATTTCAACCCCCATAGACTTCATCATGTTAACCATATCATCAACTGTAGATATCGGGTGTTCTGGAGCATCAGGGTCTCTGGCTAAAGAATCGGGTCTGTTTCTTTCAGCAGAAAATAAATTTGTTCTAACTGTATGTGGTCCTGGAAATAATATGGATACGTGTATATTACTCTCAAGTTGTTCTAGCTGAAGTTTTAAAACTTCTGTAATGCTTGAAACAGCGGCTTTTGAAGAAGTATAAATAGGTGTGCTAGGCAAATTAATAAATGCTCCATTTCCAGAACAAGTGTTTATAACGTGTGAATCTTTCCCATGTTTTAACATATCTGGAATGAAGGCTTGAATACCATGAACAACACCCATCACATTGACTCCATATCCCCAGGCCCAATCATTCGTCTTAGTTTCCCAAATTGATTGTAATTCTGCTGGTGCTACTCCTGCATTATTAAATAGCAGTTGAACCTCTCCTATTTCATTAAGAACAAACTGATTTAATTTATCCATTGAATTAAAATTTGAAACATCTGCTTGATGAATATGCACATCAAACCCATCTTTGCTTAATCTTTCCTTGGCTAGCTCTAAAGCATTTTGTTCTATATCTGATAAAACTACCTTTGCTCCTAATGAAGCTAATTTAGTCCCAATAGCTAAGCCTACGCCAGAAGCTCCACCGGTTATAACAGAAACTTTATCCGTAAAATCCTTCATTAATTATTACCCATCGTATCTGGAATGCATGAAAGGAAGATATGACATTGGATCAACTTCTTGCATGACAGATGCATTGCTAGACGAACCTCCTTCTTCCCAAGTCATAGAGATAATTTCTTCCACTGGCAAATCAACTACCGGATCCACTGGTGATTCATTCAGAATCAACTCACCGTCAATTTTTTCATGCACAGTTTGTGTTCTATGCATATCAATTTTAACTAGTAAGGGGTTTTGATCACAGAGTTTGTTTTGCTCACAAGAAGGAAAAACTTTAAAACAAAACACATGGTCAGTAAAATCCTTTGTTTCAATTGACTCAGTAATAGTGCCATTGCATTCAATATATTTAATTCCATGTCGTTCAACACTTCCAAAGCATCTTTCACCATATTTTGATGCTTCAACATTAGCAATTTTTTTTGGCTCACCGTAAGTTTCTCTACCTCCCACAACTACACCTTCACCTTCCATTGGCATTGTAATTTCATATAAACCCTCTATATCTTTGTATTTACAATTTACACCGAAAGTCGCTGCACCAAATTCCATACCATCATTTAAGTCAACAAAAACTCTCGACATGACTACTCGAACCATTGGATCATCGGCAGGCAATAGAGGTTCAGGAATTAATTGTTCAATTAAGCCTGGTGTGGTTTTATAAAAAACTTTAATGGCTTGCATTTTTGCATCAAAAAACTCTAGGTTATTTTCTGCAGCCGCTTGAAGCTCTTCTGGTGATTTTATATATCTAAGTTTCGACATTTTTTCTCCTGTGTATATGCTGATATGATAACCATATTAATTAATATTTAAAATTATGCCAAAACTAGAATTTCCTTTTCCCATGCCAAATGGGTGGTTTTGTATCTGTAGATCAGATGAACTCAAAGTGGGTGAAGTCAAATCATTGAAGTTTTGTGAAAATGAGGTTGTAGCTTTCAGAACTGAAAAAGGTAATGTGAGTGTTTTAGATGCCTATTGCCCTCATTTAGGAGCTCATCTTGGTGAAGGCGGATGTGTTCACAAAGAAACTATTGAATGTCCTTTCCATGCATGGAGATGGAATGTAGATGGTTCTTGTGCTGAGATACCATATGCAAATAATTTTCCTCCTAAAGCTAAAGAAACGATAATTAAACCTTATCCATGTGTTGAATTAAATGGCTTTATTTGGGCATGGCATCATCTATTGGGGGAAGGTCCTGCCTTTGAAGTGCCAAAGCTTGATGGTTTTAATAATGATGATGATAAGTGGGGCAAAGTTCATACATTTGAGTACAAAATAAATACCTGCCTTCAAGAAATTGCAGAAAATGATGTTGATGCGGCACATTTTCCTAAGGTGCACAGATCACCTAGTCTTCCTGAAACTGATGCTTTTATAGATGGTATTTATAAAAAAACTGTTGCGGAAACTCTTATGGATCCAAATAGTGATAGAGTGTCAGAGGAATATAAAAATCCTGATAACGAGATGTTTACAACAACCTTTACTAGAGAATCATGGGGGTTAGGTATCGTATTTCTAAGAATGACAAACATACCGCCTTCTGGTGGAGAATATGTAATGGTAAATGCATCTTGTCCTATAGATAATAGGCATTCAATTCTTAGATGGTCGATGCGTGTATCTAAAGATATACAGGACGATATAGGTATGGCCATCATTGATGGTATTGCTCATGGAGTCTTAGATGATATGCCTATTTGGGATAATAAAAGTTATGTAAGGAACCCCATACTATGCGATGGAGATGGGCCCATTCACAAATTTAGAAAATGGGTAAGTCAATTTTATTCTGAAATACCTACATAAATTGGCTAAAGTTCATTTTTTCTACTCAACTATGAATGCTGGTAAATCAACAGCATTGTTGCAATCAAATTACAACTACAAAGAGCGAGGGATGGAAACAATTGTTTTTATTCCAAAAGTTCATGCAGAAGCTAACCAAAACAAAATTACATCAAGAATAGGATTATCAGCTGATGCGAAAGTGATTGATGAGAATACAGACCTTTATGCAGAAGTTAAAAGTTGTGATAAAAACAAGAAGCTATCATGCGTATTGATAGATGAAGTGCAATTTCTGAATAAGAAACAAGTCCATGAAGTTTGTAGAATTAGTGATCTACTTAATATTCCTGTTATGTGTTATGGAATCAGAACAGACTTTAGAGGTGATTTGTTTGAGGGTAGTGCCGAGCTTTTAGCTATTGCTGACAATCTAATTGAATTAAAGACAGTATGCGATTGCGGAAGAAAAGCAACCATGGTGGTGAGGCTTGATAAAAAAGGCAACATTATTACTGAGGGGAAAAAAATTCAGATCGGTGGCAATGATACATACAAGGTTTACTGTAGAAAGCATTTTAGAGAATTAACTAAGCTTATTTGATTCTCTCACCCCCCATTGAAATCTCTTAAAGAAATTATAGGATGGATCTTTTGTACCAGGTTTACCGATATGAGCGCCTTCAATCATTGGATGAGTTAAATTAACCTTAGAAGGATCCGATACATACACCCAATCAGCATCAACTGCCCTACTAGAGAATTTCCATATTCCATCTCTTTTCTCATACTTATCAAAATATCTGCCACCTATTAATATGTCTGAAGGATCGTTTTCACCAAGTAATTGATGGAAAGCAATAATATAAGTCTCACCTTCTGCAAAATTTCCATCAATCACTACATTGTGAGTAGTCACGTTATGATGAAGAATGCCCATGCCCTTTTGAATATCTGGGAGGATATCGATAAAGTCCATCGCCTTGCCTTTAAAAAAACTACCATGATCATCAAGGGCATCTTCATGATAGAGTTGCCTCATTAAATCTTGATCATGACGATCTGCTGCTCTGCAGTATTGGTGGACTAACTCTCTAATAGATTCTTTATCTAATAAAGTTTTAATTTTACTTTCTAAATTTTGCATACTAAGATTTCCTCCATGGCTGATTCTAAATATACATCAATACTATCATCAAAGAAGATAAATGGAGTAGAGTTTAAGAATAGGATTATGATGGCACCAATGGGTGATAACCTGTGTGAGCTAGATGGTTCAATCTCACCAAAACAATATGAATATTTTAAAAAAAGAGCTCGCGGTGGTTGCGGAGCAATTATTTTAGGATCAGTGGGTGTGTCACGAATTGATGGTCAGGTATGTGAATATGAGCTGTCTTTAGCAAATGATGGGCTGATTGATGGCTATAAAAAATTTACCCAGGAAATGCATGAATATGGGTGCAAAATTATTGCTCAATTAAAACATGGGGGATCAATTTCTGTCTTTGCAGCCGAACATGGATTTCCCTTCTTAGTGCCCACAAAATATGAGCTGAGCGAAAAACATCTTGAAGATTATAAAACTACCTTCTCAACCTTAACCAAAAAAGAGATGGAAGCCTTTATTCTAAGGGGTGCTGATAAATTTAAAGAAGCTACAACTGGAGATATACAAAAGGTAGTTAATCAGTTTAAAGATGCTGCAATAAGGGCACATCAAGCAGGGATGGATGGTGTAGAGATTCATGCAGGCCATGGTTATCTTGTATCAGGTTTTTTATCTCGATCAAAAAACTCTAGATTAGATGAGTATGGTGGTTCTGTGGAAAACAGGGCACGATTATTATTGGAAATTATTGCTGCTATAAAAGAACATTTACCTTCTGAATTCCCTATCCTTGTAAGGCTTGATGCTGAAGAAATTGATATCAAGAATGGGATTACCATAGAAGAATCTGTAGAGTTATCAAAAATACTTCAATCAGCTGGTGTTGATGCTATTCATGTCAGTACATATGCTAACCCAGCGCTAGGTACTGCTTTTACATTAGCACCTATTGTTCATGCTAAAGAAGGCTTCTTAAAAGCTACTCAACAAATTAGAAAAGCAACAAATATTCCTATTATTGCTGTAGGTAGGGTTGATCCCGATAGAGCAGACGCCTTAATAAATCAAAAAGATTTTGATTTTATAGCTATGGGTCGGAATTTGTTAGCTGATCCAGAATTGCCTAACAAATTATCAAAAAATAAATCCTCTTCAATTAAACCTTGTCAATATTCATACGAATGCGTGAGTAGAATTTTCTTAAACGGTCAAATGGTTTGTGCATCCGATACATCGATTGGTGATGACAAACTAGAGTTAAAACCTAAATACAATGAACTCACAATACTAGGTGCTGGTCCTGCTGGAATGGAAACTGCTATTCAGGCTGCTAAGAGAAACATACCCACAACAATATATGAAAGAAGGCATTTACCTGGTGGTAATCTGATTGGTAGTGCTCTGGTCTATAAACCATATAGAGAATTATTAAGATACTATATTAATGAGCTTGATAGTCCATTAATTAATGTAAAGCTAGAAAGCTCAATTGATCATGAAAATATTACATCCTCCGATCACATAAATGCAGTAGGTGGTGACATTGTGCAAACATCAGATGATGAAATTCATATAGCCAGATGGATAGGTCAAATGATTGATGAACATGGTTGTAACTTTGATAAATTAGAATCATCCATTCGAAATAAGAATTACAAATCAGTATTAATCAAAGGAGTTGATACCATTGAGTTACATTTAGCAAATTTCTTACAATCATTTGGTGTCAAAGTAACTTTATTGCAACTAGATGGGAAGGAAATTGGTCAAAGCATGCCAGTGGTCCTCAGGTGGAGAGTGTTAGACCAAATTAAGGCTAACACCACCATCATCAAAGATCAAAATATCAATCAAGATGCTGATTTAATTTTAAATACTCAATTCATACCTAGAGATGATATGAACGATCTACAGTCTATTGGTGATGCGAAAAATGGTTTAAGTTTTATTCCTAAAGCCACCAAAGAAGCAAGAAATATCTTTAAGTAAATTATTCTTAAGATTTATTAACAAATGATTGAAAATAATTAAAGATATCTTGTTGTTTTCTATCTCTTGCAGTTCTCCATTCATCGTTAGTATCTAGGTTAAGGGGACTACCATTTTGATCAAAAATAACTACCCGGGGAACACCTTCTTGTTTAGGAATGCCCAGTACTTCTAACAGTTCCATATTAATGTCATATCTACCCAAATCAATATGCAAAATTTCAAAATTTTGAGTCATGAATTTTTTGATAGTTGGGATTCTTAAAGTGCCCTCTAACACTCTACAATCAGGACACCAATTAGCTCCAAAGATGACTATTGCTTGTTTGTTTGAATCTACGTTAGCTATAAAATCATTCAGTGCTTTTTTACTAACTTTAGTTCTTTCATAAGGAAGAGGGAGCGGTAGCTCAAGGGTTTCTGAATTAGGTATTTGTATCATATTATCTAAATTTGCTAATAATCCGAAGCTAGCAATCGCTATTGAAATAAATATAAACTTGTTCATGAACAATATTATATATATTGAATAAAAATTTATGGTTTATTTTTTATAACTGCAGAACGAGTGCCATCTTCATTGACTGTAACAATTAGAGGTAACCATTCTTCACCATCACAAAATAATAATAAGCACCCCTCTACTCTAAGATAACCATTATCTAAGAGTTTGATTTTTGATTTATAAAATTTTCCATCTCTTGGATTATAAATTTTACCTCCTTTGATAGAATTATTACGATCAAGGATTGGCATAAATCCATTCAACAGATTAACTCCTATCAAAGGTCTAGATCTTAATGCTGAATCAGCATTATTCTTATCAAGGATGCTTTTGGGATCAACACCCTCTTCTACTAACAACTGAACAATGTTTGCACAAAGTTGCTTATCACATTCTTTGATTTCGACTATAGATTCGGAAGTTAGCCAATAACCAAATAAAGGTTTCTCTTCCTGTGCTGATAGTCCAAGGTTGCATGTAATACAAAAAAATAAAAAAAAATTTTTCATAAAAAAATATAAAAGCTTTTTAATCTTATAGATTATATAAGGTTTTTGTATTTAAAGTGGTGGAGCTAGGCGGGATCGAACCGCCGACCTCTTGCATGCCATGCAAGCGCTCTCCCAGCTGAGCTATAGCCCCAAAAAAAACATTATATGCACTGCATCTGATATATTAAAGATATGAAAATCAATAAACCCAATTCTAGTGCCAATTTAGGAGTGGCTGTTGAAAATATAGATTTAAAAAAGCCTATTAAAAATAACCTTATCAATAAGATTAGGGATGCATGGATAAGATATGGAGTAATAATATTTCCTAATCAGGAATTAGATCATGAACAATTAGAGCTTTTTGCTCAATCCTTTGGGTGTTATGGTGATGAGCCTTTCCTGATCCCAATGTCAGAACATCCTCATATAGTTAAACTTCATAGAAAACCACATGAGCAAGCATCTCCTTTTGGTGGTGCATGGCATTCGGATTGGTCATTTCAAGCAATACCTCCATCAGGAACTATCTTACATTCAAAAATTATCCCCCCTCAAGGCGGTGATACTCTGTTTGCTAACACCGCTCAAGCGTATGATGATTTATCAACAGATATGAAAAATAAGATCAAAGATCTAAAGGCTGTACATAGTGCAAAACGACCTTATGCAAAAGATGGGTTCTATGCTTTAGAAAAAGAAAAAAGAACTATGAAGATCCATACATCTGATGAAGCAAATCAGACTTTTTCACATCCGATAGTTAAGGAGCATGAGGAAACTGGTAGAAAAACACTTTTTATTAATCCCGTATACACAATAAATATTGAGAATATGCCAACCACTGAATCTGATGATTTATTGTTCAAATTATTCTCACATATGGGTCAAGAAAAATATATCTATCGTCATAAATGGGAGCCGGATATGTTAATTATGTGGGATAACAGAACGGTTATCCATATGGCTGAGGGTGGTTATGATGGTTATGAAAGGTTAATGCATCGCATCACAATTGCAGGCCTCCCAAGCAACTAAGCAACAATGAAACACACGCCTGTAGTAATTGGTTTAGGTATTTCCCAAGAGCAAGGTCCATATGATGAATTAAACGAAGCATTAATATTAATGGAAAAAGTCGCCTTACAGGCTATTGAAGATTGTGGAAATAAATCTATTGCCGATTTTATAGATGTTATAGATATACCTAAAGGTTTTTGGCGATATAGAGATCCTGGGAAATGGATAGCTGAAAAAAATAATTTTTCAAATGCTAGAACAAGTGTTAACAAGATTGGGGTCTTGCAACAAAATCTTATTAACTCGACATGTAAGAAGATTATGAATGGAACAATAAGGGCTGGCTTAATTCTTGGAGGAGAATCAAGAGCAAAAATGATAGCCGCTCTAAAAGAAGGAAAAGAGTTTCATGAGACATCATTGACAGAAAATCCAGATGATTATGTCAAAGCAAAGGATGATCTCTACGGACCTCAAGAACAAGAAACTTTGGGATTAATGGCTGTTGGCTATTATGCAGTCTTAGAAAGTGCTATGAGAAATAAAAAAGGTCATTCTCATCAAGAGCACAATGAATATATTGCCAATATGTATTCTGAGTTCAGTAAAATTGCATCAGATAACCCACATGCATGGCAACAAAAAATAGTCACGCCAAATGAAATTTTAGACGTCTCTAAAAATAATAAGGCTATAGCTTACCCTTACAATAAATACCACAACACATCATGGAATGTTAATCAGGCTTCGGCCATGATCATATGTAGCGAAGAATTAGCAGATAAGCTATCGATTGATAAAAATAAAAGGATATATCCTTTAGCTTCATCTGAAACAAATCATATGATAGCTGTTATTCAAAGACCTGACTTAACTGAATCAGCTGGACTCAAAAATGCTGCAAATTTTATGAATGAAAAAATGCATGAACTGAATATTTCACCTTCAATTGTAGATCTTTATAGTTGCTTTCCAGTAGCAGTTCAACAATTTGAAAATACATTAGATATTTCAAAATCTGTGCCTAAAACTATCACTGGAGGCATGGCATTTGCGGGCGGTCCTCTTAACAACTATATGATTCATGCTACCGTGCAAGGCTTAATTAAAATTAGAGATAACCCAAATGAAACTGCTCTCATTTCAGGTGTCTCTGGTATGATGACCAAACAATCATTCTGTCTGTGGTCATCAGAAAAATTATGTAAATTCCTTCACAATGATGTTACTTCTATAGCTCAGTTAGAAGATACTCCTGTGCCAATGTCTAGAATTGAAAAAGGAGTTGGGATAGTGATTGGTTATACAGTTTTATATGAGGAAAACACAGAAAAAAGAGCTGTATTTTATGTTGAAGATGGTACTGGGCATAGAAAAGTTATAACATCTGATGATACAACAATAATTGATCAAGCGAGGAAAGAAGAATGGGTAGGAAAAGAAATCTCCTTCAATGGAAATCATTTAATTTAATTTTAATATTTTTTGTTTCAAGTGTTGGTGCTAATCAACTTATAGATGCATCGATAAAGAAACATCAAAATACTTTTGAAAACATTGCTATGGATATCTGGGATCTTTCAGAAGTCGGTTATCAGGAATACCAAAGCTCTAAAATCTTGATTAAAGCATTAGAAAGCAATGGATTTAAAATAACCAAAGGGATTGCAGATATACCAACAGCTTTTGTTGCAGAGTTTAGTAATAATGGGGGTCCTGTAATAGGGATTATGGGTGAATATGATGCTCTTCCAGGCATTATGCAAACATCTTCACCTTTTAGAGAAGTTAGAGATGATGTAAAGGCTGGTCATGCATGTGGACATCATTTATTTGGGGCTGCATCAGCATGGTCTGCAGTTGTTATTAAAGAGTGGTTAGAAAAAACAAACACATCTGGGACAATAAGGTTTTATGGAACACCTGCTGAGGAAGGCGGTTCTGGTAAAGTCTATATGGTTAGAGAGGGAGTTTTTAATGATGTAGATATTATGCTCCATTGGCATCCAGGTAGCTCAAATAATGCTAGACCAAGAACCTCTAATGCAAATAAATCAGCAAAATTTAAATTTACTGGTATCTCTACTCATGCTGCTGGCTCTCCTCATAAAGGTAGATCTGCATTAGATGGTGTAGAAGCCATGAACATGATGGTCAACATGATGAGAGAACATATTCCGCAAGAATCTAGAATTCATTATGTGATCACTGAAGGTGGGTTTGCTCCGAATGTTGTGCCTGACTATTCAGAAGTTTACTACTATGTTAGGCATCCAAAGATGCAAATGGTGGAAGAGTTGTTTAATCGTGTTGTAGCAGCGGCAGAAGGAGCTGCAATGGGCACAGACACTCAAATGGCTTATGAGGTTATGCATGGAAATTATTCTTTATTACCTAATGACACATTGCAAAAACTTATGCATAACAAATTAGTCTCAAGAGGTGGCATAAAATACAATCAAACGGAGCTTGAATACGCTCAAACAATTTATCAGACATTCCTAAAACCTAGTGCAAAAATTGGAGATCAAGAAAAAGTTCTGTCTTATAAAACAACTCATGGTTATGGATCTACTGATGTTGGAGATGTAAGCTGGACAGTGCCTACAGGTGGAGTGAGAATTGCAACTTGGGTTCCTGGGACACCGGGTCATTCCTGGCAAGCAATTGCAGTAGGAAGCACATCTATTGGCTTAAAAGGAACAAAGCTAGCAGCTGAAGTTCTTAGTGACACAGCTGTAGAACTATATCTAAATAACAACCTTATTTCACAAGCATCAAATGAACTCAGAAAAAGAGTTGGTGATGATTTTAATTACATACCTTTATTAGGGGATCGGGAACCACCTTTAGATTATAGAAATTAGTACTTTTAAATTTTTGAAATAACTAAAAATGGTATCAAGGTATCAAAATGGCCTCATTTTTGCTAACATTGGCTCAGAAATCTAATCTTATTAGGGGGAAAGCTATGAGACACTATTTTTCATTTTTTTCGTTGGCAGTATTGCTGTCAGTACCGTTTAACCTATCTTCACAGGAAGATGCAACTAAATTATCTGATGTTGAAGAAGTTGTAGTTGTTGGTTCTCAAATTAAAGGTGCAAAAATAACAGGAGCCCTGCCAGTATCTATTATATCGAGTAAAGATATCGAAGCTATTGGAGTAGATGGTGGTGATGAGCTTCTAGAAAACATTGCAGAACAAGGTTTGAACTACTTTAATGAAGCTGAGGATGCTTCTGGTGGTGTAAATGCTAGCCGAGGTGATGTTGGAGCCTATAACTTGAGGAACTTAGGTGTTGGAAACACTCTAACGCTTTTAAATGGTAGACGTCTGGTCACAAACGGAACTTATCAAACTGAATTAATCGGTGGTGACTATGTTCCAACAGTCTCAGTAAACTCGAATCTGATTCCGGTATATGGAGTTGATAGATTAGAGATCTTACGTGATGGTGCTTCTGCGATTTACGGTGCTGATGCCGTGGCTGGAGTTGTAAACAATGTATTACAAACTGATTATGAAGGCTTAACTGTAAGAGCAAAAATTGGAGCTTATGATCATTTTGCTACCGAAGATAATACTTTTAATATGAAATGGGGAACATTTATTAATGATGGTGCAACTAACATCAGTGTTTTCCTAGATCACTATGACAGAGGAGCTATTAATGCTCAAGAAGACCCTAGATGGGGTGCTGGTGATCATAGACCTTTCGTTGATCCAGACTCTCCATGGAAAACTAGCACTTCTTTCAGAAACCTTAGTTCACATTCTTATTGGGGACAATTTGATATGGTTAGCAGCGCAACAAGCATTGCAGGAACTGAATACGACAAGGTCTTTACTGATTCAGCTGGGGAATTTGAGATATTTCCTGGAGGTGATTCTAGATGTACTAATAGAGGCAATCCTTATTTTGATACAGGATATGGAACATGTATTGCTCCTGATGGAAACGGAGCCATTAGAAGTAATTTCTGGGGTCCAACCGATAGAAGATCTGAGCTCGTAAGAAACAATGTGGTTGTTTTCATTAATCATGAAATGGAAAATGGTATAGAAGCCTTTACTGAAATAGCAGCTTACAATTCAGACAGTGATCGAATTGCTCATCCTTCTTATGCTTTCTCATCATCAAAACATAGAGTCGGTGCTGATAACTACTGGTTAAATCAAATGAAATATAACGGTGTAGCAATTTTTGCTGGTAAACAACTCTATATGGATAACTACCGATATATGGAAAGACAAAGGTTAATAAATGTCAGAAAAGAGACTTATCGTTTCCTTCAAGGTTTCAGAGGGTCTTCTGGTGCATGGGATTGGGAGACAGCCTATGTAACATCAGTTGCTAAGCACAGAGATGTTACAAGAAACAGATTATCTAATAACCTATTGAAAGCTGCTTTATGGGATTCTACCCCTGCAGCCTATAACCCTTTCATTGCTGATAATGGAGAAACAAATATTGAGAGAGCACTTATTAATGTTTATAGAAAGAATGAAAGTACGCTCGATATGTTTGACTTCAAAATGTCAAATAACGAATTTATGAGCCTACCAGCAGGAGATGTTGGTTTGTTGCTTGGATTTGAATATAGAGAAGAAGAAGTGGTGGATGATAGAGACCCTCGTTTAGATGGAACTATTACCTATACTGATTATGAAGGAGATACATACCCTCTAGTTAGTGATGTTGTTAACTCATCTCCAACACCTGACGTATCAGGATCAAGAGATGTAACTTCTTTATTTGCAGAAATGGAAATACCATTAGCTGAGTCTATTAATGCTCAACTTGCTGTTAGGTATGAAGACTTCTCTGACTTCGGAGATACCACTGTTGGTAAACTAGCTATTGGTTGGGAACTGGCAGATTGGATGACTTTGAGAAGCTCTTTCTCAACAGCTTTTAGAGCCCCAAATATTATTCAGGTTAATGAAAAGACTGTTGTTAGATCTGGTACGAGATATGACCGGGCTGCATTCCAGGTAAATGCTGTTCAAAGTGTGGGTAATGTCATTGATTCTGATTCACGTTATACCATCCAAAGAATGGCCACTGGTGCTGAAAATCTTGAAGCTGAAGAATCAGATAACACATCAGTAGGTTTAGTATTAACGCCTATGGATAGTTTGATTATTACAGTGGATGCATGGACTATAGAAAAAGATAAAACTATTGGTCTATTTGGAAGAGAAAACCAAACCGTTAATGACATGCTCTTAAGGTTTGCAAATGGTACCAATAACTGTGATACCTTTGCTGGAGATCCTTTAGTAGTTCGTGAAGCTGCAGACGAAGGAGATGCTGCTGCATTTGCTGCTGCTGGAGTGTGCCCATTTGGTGAAATTAAATATGTTAAGAATAACTACACCAATATGGCGCTAAGAACTGTCGAGGGAATGGATGTTGGAATTTATTATGATATTGAAACTGATATGGGTAATTTTGATTTACGATATATTGGTACATTTCTAGATAAGTTTGAGCAAAAAGCTAGTGGTGAATTCGCTGCATTGCAAGCTAAAAAAGATGCTGGTGAAATACCTGAAAGTATCCCATTGAAAGGATTTGGTGATCTTCTAGAAAAAGATGGTATTTACGATAATAAGCATTCTATTAGGTTGTCCTGGGATAAAGGTCCTTGGGGCGCTAGCCTAACTGGTTTGAAAAAAGGCTCTTTTGTACAAACTTCTTTAGGAACAAAAGATGGTGTGCCTTATTTAGTGGATGCCATGACAACAATGGATTTAACTGTGTCATATAATTTTGATCTTAGTGGTCATAAGGCTAGGGTTAGATTTGCTGTTAAGAACCTTGAAGATGAAAGAGCTCCTACTGCAGACCGATACTACGGTTTCTTTGCAGATGCTCATTCAGATTATGGAAGAAACTATTACGTTGATTTAAGAGTATCATTCTAATAATTGCGATAAAATAAAAGGGAGCATTAGCTCCCTTTTTTTATGATGAAATATAAATTTGGTACCTGCATACTTCTACTTTTTTTGGGGTTACATTTAAACTCTTCAAATGATTCACAACATTACACTTTTATAAATTGGCATGGGCCTAATTTAAAAGTCTATTACGCTAAGCCTCCAAAAATTAATAAAGCTACTCGTTTAGTGGTTGTAATGCATGGAAGAAAAAGAAATGCTGAAGAATATAGAGATCAGTGGATTGAATCATCCAATAAACTGAATCTATTTGTTATAGTGCCTGAGTATACTGAAAATAATTTTCCATCAGTATGGGGTTTTAACTACGGTAATATTAAAACTGAATCTCTAGAAAATATTGAACCTCGTTTTCATGCTTTTGCTGCAATTGAGCCGATGGTGGATGATGCAATAAAGAAATTTAAAATTAGGTCAAATAAATGGGGTATATACGGTCATGGTGCAGGAGCTCATTTTGTACATCGCTATATTCTTCATAATCCTGAAGCATCTCATTCACTTGCTATTGCTGCAAATCTTGGTTGGTATTTAAGTATGACAGATCAAACGTGGCCATTTGGACTACAAGATTCTGATGTGACTAATGAAAAACTTAAAAAAGCATTTGGTAGATATTTTCTGCTTCTCTTAGGCAAATCTGATTTATCAACTAAACCTAACTCTCCATATGTTAGTCAAAACTTTGAGATTATTAAGATGCAAGGTAAACATAGACTAGAAAGGGGTAGAAACTTTTTTTCTTCAGTAATTAAAAAATCTAAAGATCTTGGAATTTTTCTAAAATGGGGTATGGTTGAAGCACCAACTAAAGATGGGCACAGTAATACTAAACAAATGGTTCCATATGCAGCGGAGCTCTTCTATTCAAGGTTGAAATAATAATGCCTGCACATAAAAACAAGGGGTTTTGGATTGGGATTGTAATATTTCTTATTATAGCTCTATCTCCTCCGCCAAATACTTTATCGTACGAAGCATGGGTTGTTGCAGGCATAAGCTTATTAATGGCTGTTTGGTGGGCAACTGAAGCTGTTCCCTTACCAGTCACAGCCCTATTACCTCTAGCCCTTTTTCCTTTGTTTGGTGTATTTAGCGATAATGCAAAAGTTGCTTTTCAATTAGCAGCTTCGCACTATGCTCATCCAAATATCTATCTCTTTTTAGGCGGTTTTGTCTTAGCTCTTGCTATAGAAAAAGTTAACCTTCATAAAAGGATGGCGCTGAATATGTTGATATTAGTAGGTAATAATGGCAAATATCTAATTGGTGGTTTTATGCTCTCAAGTTGCCTGTTGAGTATGTGGATTATGAATACTTCAACAACTCTAATGCTATTGCCTATAGGATTAGCTGTGGCAACGGTCATCCAAAATACTGTTAAAGGAATAACTCAAAATGAATTCCTAAAATTTCAAACATCATTGCTGTTAGGTATTGCTTATGCTGCAAGCATTGGAGGTATGGCTACACCTGTTGGAACAGGCCCAAATTTATTAGCTCAAAGTCTTTTGAGTGCGCAAGGTGTAGAAATAAGCTTTATTACCTGGATGGGTTTTGCCACTCCTCTCTCAATAGCGATGCTTGTATTTGGTTGGTATGCTCTAACGCATCTAATTTTTCCTATTAAATTGCAAGGCTCTCAAACAACAAAACATACATTACAAGAAATGCTTCATGACTTAGGGCCAATTAGCAAAGATGAAAGGAGAGTATTCTGTGTATTTATTTTGACAGCACTAGCATGGATGTTAAGAAAATATATTGAGTTAATTCCAGGGCTGGGAGGTATTACTGATTATGGAATAGCAATTATCGCAGCTATTTCTTTATTCATTATTCCTTCATATAGCAGTGGCAGTTTAATAAAATGGGATATAACAAAAAACCTGCCTTGGGGCATCCTTATACTTTTTGGAGGTGGTTTATCAATGGCAAAAGCGATTGAGGTGACAGAATTAGGTAATTGGATCGGAAGCTATTTCGAATTTTTTCAGGGAAATCCCCTATTACTAATCATTGTAGTAGTAACATTAATAATCTTTCTTACTGAATTAACAAGCAATCAAGCTACAACAGCAACATTTGTACCAATTATGATAAGTATTGCTGCTGTAGTTGGTTTTGATAAAGCTCAGCTAGCAATCCCTGTTGCGCTTGCTTCAAGTTGTGCTTTTATGTTGCCTGTGGCAACCCCACCTAATGCGATAGTATACGCATCGGAAAGATTAACCATACAAAGCATGATGAAGGCAGGTTTTTACCTAAATCTATTAGGAATACTATTAGTAACTTGCATTACGTATTTTTTACTACCGGTCTTATTACCAACATAGAAAAATTATGAAAATATATAGAAATTATCTACATTTAACTTTATTCCTTTCTTTGGCTCTAACATTAAAAATCCAAGGACAGATCTCTTACATTGATTATGAGTCGCCCTTTCACCCTACCATTGGTACAGCTGGAATGGTTGTTTCTCAAAATATTCAGTCTTCTAATATTGGCATTGATATATTAAATATGGGAGGTAATGCTATTGATGCAGCTGTGGCGGTTGGATTCTCATTAGCAATAACATTACCTAGAGCAGGAAATCTTGGTGGTGGTGGTTTCATGCTTGTTTATATAAAGGAGAAGGAAGCAATTTATTCTATAGACTATAGAGGCGCATCGCCAATTGGATCAGATCTTAAAACAATATTTAATGCTGATTTGCCTGAAGAATATAATAAAATTGATAGAGATCTTGTTAGGTATGGTTATCAGGCCTCTACTGTTCCTGGAACTGTTTCAGGTTTGCTTAGTGCTCATAAAGAATTTGGAGAGCTCCCTCTTTCAAAAATATTAAAACTGGTAATTGACCAAGCTAGAAATGGAATTGTAGTTTCTTATGACCTTCATCATGCTATTAAGAGCGCTCCACAACTTCTTCAAGATCCTGAGTCAAAAAATATTTTCTTTCAAAACGGTCAACCCATACCAATTGGATCAATAATGAAAAGACCTGATCTTGCTAATACTATGCAACTAATTTCACAAAAAGGTCTTATGGGATTTTACAGTGGAGAAACTGCTGAAAAATTTGTAAGTGCTATGAATAAGAATAATGGTTTTATATCTAAGAAAGACCTGAAGAACTATCAAGCAACTTTTAGACAACCGCTTGTTACATCATACCGAGGTTACAAAGTGTTTACTCAAGGTCCGCCCTCGGGTGGGGGGATTGTTTTAGTTACGGCATTAAAAATCCTTCAAAAATTTAATCTCAACAAATCTAAAAGTGACTCTTTTATAACTTACCATCTCTTAGCAGAGGCTTTAAGAAGAGGACATAATAATAGATCTCACTTCATTGGTGATCCAGATTTTTATGAAGTACCTATTAATTCATTGTTATCAAATAAAAGAATAGAGGAATTAAAAAAAACTATCAGCTTTAAGAAATCTAGTTATAGCTCATCTATAAAACCCTTGTCAGTTGAGCTTGAAAGTAAAGATACTACGCATTATTCAATAATAGATAGACAAGGAAACGCAGTTTCTAATACATACACATTAGGTTACTCATTTGGTTCCGGGGTAACAATTCCTGGCACAGGTATTTTAATGAATAATCAAATGAATAATTTTGCTTTTCAATATGGAGACTCCTCTATTAGAGGAAGGGCTGCTAGCCCAGCTAATCGTTTTGAGCCAGGTAAAAAACCTATGAGCACTATGAACCCTGTAATGGTATTTGATAAAGATGATAATTTATATCTTATTACGGGCTCACCGGGTGGCTCCTTTATACCCGCTGCAGTACTCAGGTTAATTAGTGGAGTAATAGACTTCAACTTAAGCATAGGTGAAGCAACGATGCTGCCTAGAGTTCACAAAGATTGGCCATATAGTGGTTTAGATGTTGAATCGACATTAAATTCAGATGTTGCAGGAGCCTTAAAAAAAATGGGGCATAAAATAAAAGAATCTAAAACAATGGGAAGCACTCAAAGCATCCATATAGTGAATGATGTGAATCATGGTTATGCCGATCTTAGGAGACCAAATGCTGGAGTAGCAATCCAACAAGAATAATGATTAATAATTCTTTAAAAATTTTATAGCATTATCAATTCTTTTAATTGATTCATCCCTTCCAAATAAAGTTAGAGTTAAGCCTAATGATGGTGACTGTGTAGATCCTGTTAAGGCAATTCTAATGGGCTGATTTACTTTGGGGATTGATAAATCAAGTTGATGCTGAGAATCAGATAAAAGAGTGTCAAGATTTTCTGTATCCCATTTTTTAATATTAGTTAATTTCCTATGAACAAACTCAAGAACGTTTTCAGATCCTAGCAGAAATTTCTTTACAGCTTTTTCATTATAATTATCTAAATCATTGAAATAAGGTAATAAATCATCAGATATATTTTTTAGATTGGGTGCAGAAGTTCTTAAAGCTAGGACTATCTCTGTATAATTCTTATTAATATCACTGATCTTATTTGACTCTAAGAAAGGCTTAATAATATTAAGAAAATCTTCATCAGACAATGCAGCTAAATGCTGACTATTAATCCAATCAAGTTTTGCCAAGTCAAATATTGCACCAGCTTTTTGGACCTCTTGGATTCTAAAATCTTTGATTAAATTGTCTAAATAGAATATCTCTTTATCTCCCTTTGACCATCCCAGACGAGCTAACATATTGATCATGGCTGAGGGCAAGTAACCTTTATCAATATACTCATCAAGGCTAGTGGCAGCATTTCTTTTAGAAAGTCTTTTTTTATCAGATCCTAAAACAAGTGGAAGGTGGGCATATTCTAAATGACTATATTCCAATGCATCTTGAATATGAATTTGCCTTGGTGTGTTACTTAAATGGTCCTCGCCTCTAATAACTGTGGTAACTTGTTGCTCAAAATCATCAACAACGTTACATAAATGATATGTGGGAGTTCCATCGCTCCGTAGCAGAATTAAATCATCCAGTTCAGAATTAGAAAAAATTACTTCTCCTCTTACAAGGTCAATAAACTTTACCTCTCCAGTCTTTGGTGTTTTTAATCGAAGGACAGTATGATCAGATCTACTTAGATTTAAGTCTCTACATTTTCCATCATATTGTGGTTTAAGGCCTTTTTTTTGTTGATAGGTTCTAATTTCTTCTAAACGTTCTTTAGAGCAATCACAATAATATGCTTTACCATTATCCAAAATTGTATTAGCTGCATCAATGTATAGCTGACTTCTCTCTGATTGTCTAACGGGTGGTTTATCAGGTATTAAATCAAGGGCTTTCAATCCATTTAAAATATTTTCTTCGTACTCTAATTTTGATCTATCTTGATCAGTGTCTTCTATCCTGATCAAAAAAATACCATTATTCTGCTTTGCATGAATATAATTAAATAGAGCAGTTCGTACACCTCCAATATGAAGAGCTCCTGTTGGGCTTGGTGCAAATCTAGTAACGGTCATAATTGTTTCCATAAAGGCTCTATGCTATGCCCTTCTTCTATCTGTTTTAATTTTTCATTATGAATTTTTATATCTGATTTATTAGGTACAATTTTTTTTAATTTGATTTCATTTGATGCTGTATTTTTATTTATAGATTTAGTTTCTAAAGTTTTGGTATCAGAATTTTGAAATTCAAACTTAGTTTGTCCTCCAGTTAGCAATAAATACGCATCAGCCGTTATATTGGCATCAACTAGAGCTCCATGGTAGGTTCTATCATATTCTGTAATATGCAATCTTCTTGCAAGTGCATCCAGATTATTCTTTTGATTTGGAAATTTTTTCCGTGCAATCTCAATTGTATCTTCTATATCGCAAATATCTTCTACTTTTGGATATTTAGAAGATGCTAAATAGAGTTCTTCATTTAAAAAGCCTAAATCAAATTGAGCATTGTGCATTATTAAGGTTGATCCAGTAATAAACTCTATAAAATCATCACATATTTCATGGAATTTTGGTTCATTTATAAGCTTATCTAGACTTAAGTTATGAATCTTTTGAGCCTCTACATCGATTTCTCGTTCTGGGTTTAAGTAAGTATGGAAATGTTCATCCAATTTCTTTCTATCTTGTATGACTATAGCAGCAATCTCTATTATTCGATGCCCTTGTTTGGGATTTAAGCCAGTTGTTTCAGTATCTAAAACTATATATTTTTTATCCATTTAAATTATCAATGCCTGCATTAGCAAGTTCATCAGCTCTTTCATTTCCTGGGTCTCCAGAGTGACCTTTAACCCATACCCATTCTATATCATGTACACTAGTTAGTTTATCTAGTTCAATCCATAAATCCTTATTCTTAACCGGTTTTTTTGAAGAAGTTTTCCAATTATTTTTTTTCCAATTATGTATCCATGATGTAATTCCATCCATGACATACTTTGAATCAGTATGTAATTTAACTTTACATGGCTCATCTAGATTTTTTAATCCCTCAATAGCAGCAGTAAGTTCCATTTGGTTGTTGGTTGTATTTAAATCTCCACCACAAATCTCTTTCTGATATTTTTCATATATCAATAATACGCCCCAACCACCAACACCTGGATTGTGCTTACATGCACCATCTGAATAAATAATTATCTCCTTCATAGGTTAAAATATGTATATGTTAAATGTGTTACCAATAAGAGCATTTACTGATAATTATATTTGGTTAATCCAAACTAATGAAGGGAATACTTTAGTTGATCCAGGAGATTCGGATCCTGTTAAAGAAGTAATTAATGATTTGAATATCGAAATTGATGATATTTTAATTACGCACCACCATTTTGATCATACAGGTGGTCTAAATGATTTAAAAAAATCAATTAAGGGAAAAGTTATTGGTCCTCACAATAAAAATATACCTCAGATTGATTTGCGTGTTAAAGAAGGTGATGCAATCAATAGTGTGGGGCTTAATTTTAAAGTTATCAATGTTCCTGGCCATACACTAGATCATATAGCTTTCTTTTGCAAAGAATCAGTTGAGCCAATACTGTTTTGTGGTGACACTGTTTTTTCTGGTGGTTGTGGTAGAGTCTTTGAAGGTACATTCAGTCAAATGCATGAATCACTTAATAAGATCGCCTCTCTCCCAAAAAATACTCTTATTTATTGTGCACATGAATACACTCTTAGTAATCTTAATTTTGCTATGGAAGTAGAGCCACTAAATTATGATATAAAAAATTACTATGAGTCTTGTTCTAAAAAATTATCATCAAATGTTCCAACAATACCAACTACCTTAAAAAAAGAATTATCGATAAATCCATTTCTAAGAAGTTCAACTTATGAGTTAAGAGAATCTATATCAAATGATTTCTCTAATGTAAATGATGTGCCTGACCATAAAGTTTTTGAATATGTGAGAAAATGGAAAGACTCTCTATAATATTTATCCTGCTTTTATTTTCGGGCTGTTCCAGTCTCGAGATTATGATGGCTAAACCGTATGAGGATATTGAGCCTGATACTTCTGCTAATATAAACACAGATAAGGAATATGCTTCAGTTTGGGATAGGATTCATGAGAGCTCAGCCTTTAATGATTACTCTATTGATCAAAATACTTTTACTTACATTGAAAATTTTACTAAAAATAAAAAGCATTTAGATCAGCTCATTGGGAATGGAGAATATTTCATTTTTGAGGTGCTGGAAGAAATAGATAAATATAATCTACCTAGAGAATATGCTTTGCTACCTTACATAGAAAGTAATTATGACCCTTTTTCTATTTCTTCATCTGGTGCCGTTGGTCTTTGGCAATTTATGCCTGCAACAGCAAGAATATACAAGCTTGAAAAGAACTGGTGGTTGGAAAATAGGCATGACCCAATTCTATCTACTAAAGCTGCAATTAAGTATCTTGCATATCTATATAATAGATTTGATAACGATCCAATATTGACCTTAGCTGCATATAATGCTGGCCCAACATACCTTGAGAGACAAATTAATATCACAAGAAGGTCTGGTAAGGATCCAAATTTTCAAAACCTTAAACTCCCCAACCAAACAGTAAACTATATTCCAAAATTTCTAGCGATTAGGGAATTGATTCTTAACCCAGACAAATATGGACTTGTATTACCAAATTTTCCAGATAAAAAGGTAATAGACTTAGTTGAAATTAATGGGCAAATTGAAATGCTAGCTTTCAGTGAATTTATTGATATAAAGCCAGAGTTTCTATACCAACTGAATGCTGGATATACTAAATGGGCTACACCACCCAATCTCAAGACTCAATTATATGTTCCAATAGAAAAAAAAGATTTTATTGATACAAATAAGGGTCTATTTCTTAAAAATCATAATATTAAATGGATCACACATACAGTTAAAAGAGGTGATAGCCTTTGGAAGTTAGCTAACAAATATGATGTAAGACTAGAAGACTTAATAACAGTGAACTCTAAGAATAACAATTCTTTATTAAAGATAAATGAAGTGCTATTAATTCCACTGGTAGGACCAGATGAAGATGTATTTATACCTTACCAAGTTCACATTGTAAGTGAAGGAGACACTTTATGGAGTCTTGGAGAGAAATATAATCTTCGCCCACAGGATATAGCTGCAAATAACCAGATTGCAATAAATTCAGTTTTAAAAATAGGTATGAATTTAAATATTGGAACGAAAAATATATACAGAACTATAAATTCAAAAAAAAGAACTATCTTGTATAGTGTAAAACAAGGCGATAGTCTGTATAGAATATCTGAGATGTTTAATCTTAAGATTATAGATATCATTAAGCTTAACGACCTTCCTGATGCCTCTATTAAGCCTGGACAAGTTTTAAAGTTAGTGATTAGAGCTATCTAATCTGAAGATATTTTAGGATCTAAGGCATCCCTTAAACCATCTCCAAAAAAATTCAATGCAAATAATGTAATTGTGAAAGTTAAACCAGGGAAAATTATCATCCACCAGTATCCAACTAGCATTCCTTCAATACCATCCTTAATTAATGTGCCCCAGCTACTCATAGGAGGTTGGATTCCTAATCCAAGGAAGCTAAGAAAAGACTCTAATAACATCACCTGAGGAATAGTTAAGGTTGCATAAACGGCAATAGGTCCTAGAATATTGGGTAGTATATGCTTACGAAACATCCCGAAGCTACTTACGCCCATAGCTTGAGCAGCCATAACAAACTCTTGATTTTTAATGCTAATAACTTGAGATCTAACTATCCTAGACATTGTGAGCCATTCGACGGCACCAATTGCTCCAAATAACAACCAAATATTGCTCCCAAATATAACCATCAATAATATGACAAATATGATAAATGGCAGGCCATAAAGAATATCCACAATCCTCATCATGATTGAATCAATTTTTCCACCATAGAATCCAGCTACCATCCCCCAAGTTACGCCTATGACTAAAGCAACAAATGTGGCAACAAAACCCACTAATAAAGAAATTCTAGCGCCATATAATAGTCTGCTAAATAAATCTCTACCATAATTATCTGTACCTAGTAGATGCTCTGATGAAGGTGGTGCGGGACCTAAAATAATATCCATTTCATCATAAGCATAAGGCGATATTAATGGAGCAAAAATTGCTAAAAAAATTAGGACTAGCACAGTTAGGCCTCCTATAACTGCTGCTTTATTCTGAGTTAGTCTCCGAAAAGCATCGCTCCACAATGATGCATCGTTCATGATTCTGTTCTTGCTTTAGGATTAAGAATTAAAACAATAATATCTGAGATAAGATTGAAAAAAATTATCATGGCTGAGAAAAATATTGTAGTCCCTAGTATTAGCATATAGTCCCTATTTAGTGCGCCCTCTACATAAAACCTACCTAGACCAGGGATATTAAAAATTGTTTCTACAACAAATGATCCTCCCAATAATCCTGCTATAGCAGGACCTAAGAAGGCAACCACAGGCAATAGTCCTCCTTGCATTGCATGTTTGATAACAATTCTGGTCTCACTTAAACCTTTGGCACGCGCAGTCCTTATGAAATCTTGGCCTAGAACTTCAAGCATCCCTCCCCTACTCAGTCTTGCAATATAAGCAGCATAAGCAAAACCTAGAGTTATTGAAGGAAGAATCTTATCCCCTGATCTCTCACCCCAGCCCTGAGTAGGGAGTAAATCTAAGTTGATGCTAAAAATCTGAACTAACAATGGTCCCATTAAAAATGTAGGCACACATATACCTATCATTGCTATAGACATTGGAACATAATCAAAAACGGTATTGCGTTTGAGCGCTGCTAATACACCTGAAAAAATACCTACCAAAATCGCTATTAAAATTGCATATAAAGCTAACTCAAATGTTATTGGTAAACCATCAACAATTAGATCGCTTACAGTTTTCCTTGGATATTTAAAAGAAGGCCCAAAATCACCAACAAAGACACCGCTCATGTAATCAAAATATTGTTCATATAGTGGAGCATCAAGATTATATGCTTCCTCTAAATTTTTAATTACTTGTGGTTCAGCAGCTCTATCAGTATCAAAGGGTCCACCTGGTGCTAATCTTATAAAAAAGAAAGTTAAGCTTGCAACAACAATAAGTACAGGTATAGCAACTAGAATCCTTCCAAAAACTATTTTGAGCATTGGTTAATTACTTAGATTCCTTTCTAGATAAATCGTCTTTGGATGGTGGTGATCTAAGTAATTGGGGAAATAGCCTTTTACATCTGGGTGTAATTGATATGCCCTAACATACGTATACAGTGGAATTATAGGCATTTCGTCTATGAGAATTCTTTCAGCTTTTTTTAAAAGATCATATCTCTTGTCTTGATCTGATAATGTATTTGCTTCAATTAATAACCTCTCATATTCAGGATTTTCCCAACCAGTTTTATTATTACCTCTATTTGGTCTCATAGTATCCAAGAAGGTATTTGGGTCTTCGTAATCTGCTATCCATCCAGCTCTAGAAATCTGAAAATCTCCAATCATTTCCCTGCTTAAATATACTTTCCAATCCATGTTAACCAATCGTACTTTAATGCCAAGATTCTTTTGCCACATTTGCTGTATAACAAGTGCAATCTTTCTGTGATCTTCGCTAGTATTAAATAAAATCTCAAGTTCAGGAAATTTTTTTCCATCTTTATATCCAGCTTCAGCCAATAATTTTTTAGCTTTTTCTGGGTCATAAGGTATTTGCGTATCAGGAAAATAATTTGCTGATCCAGGAGGAGTGAAAGAGTAAGCAGGAATTTGCCCACATTGAGTTACTCTCTCAGTAAGAGTTTCTCTATCAATAGCAAATGCTAGAGCTTTCCTAACTCTTTTGTCTTTAAGAGCCTCAACCTTAGTATTAGTTCTAAAGAAATAAGTTCCCATATACGGGTCAATTCTTAGATTTGGGTTCCCTTCTTTACGCCACTTACCGCAACTCAATGAAGGTACAGTGGATGTTACATGTAATTCACCACTTTTAAACATATTGTTTTCAGTATTAATATCTGTAACAGCATAAAAATGTATCTCATTTAGTTTAACTTTATCAACATCCCAGTAAAGGGGATTCTTTTCAACAACAATTTTATTATTGATTTGCCATGACTTGAGATTCATGGGTCCATTACACACAAAAGAGCCTGGTTCAGTCCATAAGCCTCTTCTATCATCTACCCTGCCATACTTAAGTACAGTTTCCTTGTGAACGGGCCAAGTTGAGTAATGGCTTAATAGGCCAATAAAAAATGGAGTTGGATTTCTTAGTTTAACTTCAAGAGTTTTATCATCTAATGCTTTAACGCCAACTAGATTAAAATCAGATACTTTTCCAGTATGGAAGTCTTCAGCACCTTCTACATAGTAGAGCATGTCAGGATATTGAGAGCCTAAGCTAGATGTTAATATTCTTTGCCAAGACCAAACCATATCATGAGCAGTAAAATCATCTCCATTTGACCATTTAGCATCTTTTCTAATATTAAATATATATTCTTTTCCATCTTCACTAATAGTCCAACTAGATGCCATACCAGGCAGATTATCACCTCCCTTCGGATTCGATATAGTTAGTCCTTCACATAATGTAATAAGTATATGATGTTCTGGAACTCCTGTAACAATGTGCGGATCTAATCCCTGAGGTTCGCTACCATTTCCAACTAAAAAAATCTTTTTTCTTAAGGCGTCATCGACTGGGTCAGCTGCCAATGAATTAATTGAAAAAAAACTGAGGATAAGGATTAATGTTAAAAAAGATAAATTTTTCATATGCAAATTATAACTAATAGATGTATCGAATTGATAAAAAAAGAGCCGCATATAGCGGCTCTTAATGTTTGAATAAACTTTGCTTTTAGTATCTTACCCTAAAGCCAGCATACATAAATGCTCCGCCAGGTATATCCCATGCAAAGTCAAAGTTTTGTGCAAATGCATCATATACCAATGGTGGCTCTTCACCTAGGAGGTTTCTAGCACCAATAGTAAATGTAACATTTTCGTTGTATTGATAATCAACATTCAGATCAACATATGGATCAGCTTTAACTTCTTGATAACCATAACTCCCTTTATCTGGATGCGAACACGGAATGTTTGCATTATCAGCTGCAGAGAAATAGAACTGAAGCCAGCAATCTTCCCAGTTATCATCAAGGAATCTAAAGTTTAGAGCTGTTGTCCAGTCATTGTAATACCACAATACTGAAGCGTTAGCTCTCCATCTGAAGTCAGCAGCACCCTCATAGTAACCAAATGACTCTGAAGGAGTTGAATCTGCAGCTTGAGCAAATTCATCTTTGGTGTAATAAGTCATGTCAAAAGCTGTAGTAAAGCTTCCATAATTATCTACATCAAAGTCATATACTGCTACAAAGTCAACACCAGAAACATTGCTTAATGCAGAGTTAATTTGTGAAGTTCTTGCTGTCTGTAATGCACCTGTAGGTGTTCTTTGAACAAAAGCACAGAAACCTGAATCTTGATTCGGGCCAGAAACATAACATCTATTTAATACTTGCTGAGCACTAATTGTACTAAAGATATTTTCTAGCTCAATTTCCCAGAAATCTACACTTAATCTCAGGCCTTCTACTTGTGAAGGTGTGTAAACAACACCTAAAGTCCTGTTTTCACCTTCTTCAGGTTGAAGATTTGGGTTACCACCTACAAACGCTCTAAGCTGAGTTGTAGCCTGCTCTATACCACCCATAGGTACTCCAGCAGCCATACATCTTGTCTGTGTAGCCCCATCTTGTGATGAGAATTGATCTGTATTACATGGGTCAACCGCTTGTGGGAAAGATTCACCACCACCTCTATATAGGTGACCAACGTTTGGAGCACGGAATGTTTCACCCCATGTCATTCTTACTAATACATCATCAATTGGCTTCCATCTTAAACCAAACTCAGTAGTAGTTGGCTCACCTGGATTATTAATTGTAGGAGTAAAGCCTACAAAACCAGCAGCTGTATACTCTGATCTTCTTGCTGAGATAGTAGCTTCAAGTTCTTGAGCTCCTACTTCACCTTCTATTAAAGGAAGGTTGATCTCAAGGAACATCTCTTCAACTTTAGTACCACCTCTAGTTGGTTCTCTATAGTTAGTTGATGAACCACCAGAACTAACTAAAGCATCTGGGGTATCAAAATAACCAACAGATCTATTTTCTAGACCTATCGCAAAGTAAGCAGTTCCATATGGCATTTCAAATAATGGACCTGATAGTTCAAGCCAATAATCATCGCTATCCATACCAGCACCTGCAGCACCATCGTAACCTACATAGTCAACCATGGCATCATACTCAGCCTGAGTAACACGTCCAGCAGCTAAACCTAGATCAGGACCACCAAAAATATTAAATGGTGTACAACCCAGAATAACGTTATCTGGAGTTCCACACTTTAGCGAGCCATCAGCAGCTCTAAATGAAGGTCCAACAGCATTAGCAAGGTGAACAAGGTCAACAAAGTTATAAAGCTTTGAATCATACTGAGCGTCGTTAACTTGTGTTCCGGCTGACCAGAAGTAAGTATTACCATTTAGCTCAAAATTACCTTCTAAACCAGCTCGAATACCATAAGTATCATAATCATAAGCATAGATACGAGGTCCAATTGCAATTGATCTAAAGCCAAACATAGTATCGGTACCTATTACATTAAAGTAACCATCTCCCGTTGCACCTCTACCTTGGTTAATTTGCCATTGAGGACCAGCCCAAGAAGCAACAGTCATTGGTACTTGTGCCAACTGATTAAGACGCTCTGATTTTGAATAAACAAATTGAACGTAAGCAGTTAGATTATCACTTATTTCAAAATCTGAATAAGTATAAACACCAACTCTATCAACTGGGTTTTGAACGTGATTAACTGGTGCATAGTTATATCTACCACCGTTTGACCATGGAATAAAGTGCTCAGGTAAAGCACCAGATTTTCCAGGCTCAAGATACTTATTCCAAGTAAAGTATCTACCATATGCTGGATATGAAGATCCACAAATAAAACTATTTGCTGGACCAAAGTTACCGTAACCACTATTTTGTTCAGGAGAAGGGCCTAAATTTGTTGGACTATTTTGTGGTCCAGTACCTGAATTAGGAACATTTGTACAACCATAATAAGGTTGGTTGGCTCTTGGTATTTCACCAGCCATGATCTCTTCCTGATTAGCCATAGAAATGTTGAAAACGTTAGAAGATTTCTCTCCAACACTTCCAAATGTAAGACTCACTGAATTTTGCTCAGCATAACCAGCATCGTACTTACCTCTAGAAGCTCTCATTTCAAAGCCTTCAAATTCTTTTTTAGTAATGATGTTGATAACACCTGCGACAGCATCAGAACCATAAATAGATGAAGCTCCATCCTTCAGAATTTCAACCCTAGATATGATTGAAGCTGGAATGGTTTGCATATCAACTGATCCGAAAGCATCTGTTACCCATCTTCTACCATCAATCAGAACAAGTGTTCTACCAGAACCAAGACTTCTTAATGAAATTTCATTAGAACCGTCACCACCATTAGTGGCAGTTGTTACTGGTCGGATACCTGTACCATCTGATGAAGATATATTTTGAAGAACATCACCAATATTATTTAATCCTGTTCTTTCAATAGCTTCGGCATCAATAACTTCAAGCGGTTTAGAGCTATCAAAGATATCAACCTTTTTAATCTTAGAACCAGTCACTATTACTTCTTCAACATCTTCATCGTCTTCTTGTGAAAAGACGTTTCCAACACTGATCAAGCCTATAGAAAGGACTGATACTAGCGAAAATTTAACGAATTTAGACATAATTTTCCCCATAAAAGTTATTTCGTAGAGGTAATTGTTGCTAATTTGACAAAATTGTCAAATTTTTTTCACTTTTTCGCTATATAAATAGCTATATAACATTAGGTTTTTTAATAAAAAAAGGGGTGAAAAACACCCCTTTTTTATCATTTTTTGACTTTAACTTAATAAGAAACGGTCAAATTTAGAAATACATACTGTCCAAATGCATCGAAATAACCTGGGAAAGTATTACCATTACCAGGCGCTGTACCCGCATCAGAAGTGTATCCAGGCTCCTCATCAAATAAGTTATTGACACCAAATGTTACGGTTAGATTGTCTGTTGGTCTGTGTTGAACAGTAACATCAATATAAGTTGTATCATCAAAATCAATCTTATTTGAATTAAGATCAGTTGTTTCTCCTAGATATCTCATTCCTACAGTCCAGTCTGTATCATTCTCTGTTGAGAGTGTTGCCTGATACTTACCAGCAAATTCTGGTAATGGGTTCTTACCACAAGAACCACCCCAATTACCTGCGCAAGCAATTGATGGATCGCCTGGAATTTCAGTAATATCATAAGAATCTAAGAAAGTTGAAACACCTTCAACACTAACTGGGCCCCATTCGGTTTCAAATGAGTAATCAAAGATAATGTCATAACCACTTGTTGTTTCTTCAGAAATGTTAGTAGTTTGTGTAGAAATATAACCACCGGTTAACCATAAAGTACCATTAACTGGGTTTCTGTTAATAAGTCCACAGTAAGAAGCTGCTCCAGTAGAAATACATTTATCTAAAGCAGTTTTAGCACTAACACTACCGATTCCATCTTCAACGGTAATATCAAATATATCAATGGTTAAGGTTAAACCAGGAACAGAGTCAGGTGTAATAACAAATCCAGCTGTCATAGACTCTGATTCTTCAGGTGAAACGTTAGGGTTACCACCATACTTGATATTGTACTGATCAGCAGGTGAATTAAGATCAGTATTGTAAAAAGATGCTGCTAGGCCGGTCTTAGCACATTGTGCTTGTGTAGCAGTAGCAGGATCTCCATTTTGTTGAATAGCACATGGATCATTATCAAGGTCTACTAAGCCATCACCAACAGCGCTAAATAGTTCAGATATGTTAGCGTGACGTTGTGCAGTCTGTAGAGATGCTCTAAATGATACATTCTCATTGATTGTCCAGTACGTACCAATTTTCCATGCGTCAGTTTCAGCTCCTAATGAATATTCTGCTGTTCTGTACCCCGCATCAAAAGATAAAGCATCTGTAACAGGAATACCTAACTCAAAATAATATTCATCAACATCATACTCACCAGCAATTGGAAGAGTTGCACCACCAGAACCTGATCTATCACCAGTCCTACTTGGTAAATCTGGTCTAAAATCAGTGTCAAGTTCTTTGGTCTCAAAACCAGCAACTAAAGATACTGAACCAGGCGCTCCTGGAATAGTCCATCCAGTGTCTCCAGAAATATAACCTGATAAGATCTTTTGTTTTCCATCACCGTGAATGTATGTAGCATTTGCTATATAGTTTTGCAGTGCTTGTCCTCCATCTCTTACCCCTGTGATACCTGCATCACCAGGTTGACCACCTTGGAAAAGGTTGTAAGGGATACATGAAGAATCAGTACCATTAACTGCTGATACACAAGTTGGTACTCCATTAATGTTTACAACATCAACAGCTCTATTAATAGCAGTAACAGATAAGTCATTTCTATACTCATTACTGTAATTTACAATTGAGTTCTGATAATAAAGATCGTATGACCAATTATCATTAATTTCACCAGCTATACCAATTGTCTGGTTATAACTCTTGTACATATAAATAGATTGTCTTGGATTACCCTCAACATTTCTTTTTAAAGAGTACATTGGTGCTCTGTAGTCAATAATGCTTCCATTACCTTTAGCAATTTCAAGGCCTGAAATATATGCTAGCGCTGCAGCATTTGAAGTAAAGTTAGGTGCATGGTCACCACCCATACCTACCCAATCACTACAAGCTACTTTGTATTGTTGCGCTGATAATAAAGCGTTATAACAAGGTAAATGTGTAATATTTCCGAAAGTTCCTGAATATGCAATCTGGGCATTAGATTCAGATTTCATAAATGTTAGATCTACATAAACCTGAGTAGTATCATTGATATCATATTTACCAAAGAACCCTCCATTAAGCCTATCATCAGGTCTTTGGAAAAAGTTTGTTGGGTTATAGTTGAAGGTTTGACCTGCTCTAGGAACAAATTCATTACCCTGAACTTTAAAGTCTACTCTTGTTATGCTTGGGTCAATATTAACAAAGCCAGCCGCTCCATAACTGCCAAAATCAGCCCACCTACCAGGCGGAATAGTTGATGATCCTCCACAACGAGTAACACCACCACTTAAAGCACAAGCACTGATATCATATTCTCCTTGAAGAATAGGTTTTGTATCGGTGTGTTCTAGAAAAGCAGTAACGTGACCTCTTCCATCATCAATAGATCCTCCGAAAGCAATTGAAAACTTACCGGTATCACCAGTCTGAACATCGCTAGGTGCCTGTTTGTAGTTGTAGCTTTTAACCAGAGATCTTAAAGCGCCGTTATCATTCTCATGGTTATAAAAGCCATGAGAGTAAGCAGCTTTAAAACCTTCAAACTCATCATCTAGTATAAAGTTAACAACACCGGCAACCGCATCAGAACCGTAAACTGAAGAAGCACCACCAGTAAGAACCTCAACTCTGTCTAACAATAGAGTAGGAATGGTGTTGAGGTCAGCACAGTTTCCACCGCCTGTAGTACCCGGAACCATTCTTCTTCCGTTTAAGAGAACCAAAGTTCTTGAACAGCCAAGATTCCTTAAATTTGCAGTTGCTGTACCACTTGCTCCATTAGAGTTAGTGATTGATTGTCCAGGTGAAATCTGAGGCATATCATTAAGATAATCCTCTACCCTAGTTACACCAGCTGCAATAATATCTTCTCCATCCACTACTGCTATTTGAGAAGAGCTAACCACATTAGGATCTACAATCCTAGTACCGGTTACGACCACTTCTTCAACATCAGCATCAGAATTTTCTTGAGCAAAAGTTAGTGTTGTAAATCCAGAAATTACAACCAGCCCAAAAAATAATTTATTAAAATAATTCATAAAAACTCCCTTCATTAAAAATGAACAATGTGTCAATTATAGACAAATAGTGAAAGAAATGTAAGATTTTAAAAATATCTTTTAAATGCAGTAAAATAAGGGAAAATAATATAAAAAAATTACTATGTTTCTTAAAGGTAAAAAGATATTAATTGCTGGATTAGCTAACAAACACTCTATCGCTGCAGGCATCTCAAGAGCTATGCATACACAAGGAGCAGAATTGGCTTTTACTTATCAAAGTGAGAGATTAAAGCGTAATGTAGAAAAGATCGCAAAAGAACTAAATTCAGACATTCTATTGGAATGTGATGTAGCCTCTGATGAAAGCATAGAGAAAATGTATGAAGGTCTGTCTTCCAAATGGAAAAGCTTTGATGGATTAGTCCACTCTATTGGTTTTGCTCCATCTAATGAGCTTGACGGTAGATTTATAGATGTTGCAACTAGAGAAGGTTTTAAAATAGCCCACGATATAAGCTCCTATAGTTTCACAGCTCTAGCTAAAGGGGCTAAGAAGTATTTAAATAAAAATAGCGCTTTACTAACCTTAACTTACTTAGGATCAATTCAATCCATGCCTAACTATAATGTCATGGGTTTAGCTAAAGCAAGTCTAGAGGCAAATACTCGTTTTTTAGCTGCCTCACTAGGTGAGGATGGTATAAGGGTCAATGCTATATCCGCCGGACCAATCAAAACACTAGCTGCTTCAGGAGTAAAAAATTTTAGAAAAATGTTTCACCATTATGTCAACAGAGCACCTCTCAAAAGAGCTGTGACGACAGATGAAGTTGGTAATGTTGCAGCATTTCTATGTTCAGATTTAGCTAGCGGTATAACTGGTGAAATAACCTATGTCGATGCTGGTTTTAATACTGCTGCTATGTCTTCTGAAGAATATGTAGATAGCTAATCAGCAGGATCAAGGTTCTGTAATTTTACTATTAAGTCTTCTTTAAGTTTGTCATCTAATAATAGAGATATTTTTTGTGAAGAATGTTGCTTAAAGTATTCTTTATATTCTTCTAATTTTTCTTGAACATCTTCTATGGGTGGAGTTGATTCAGACTTAACCAAAACAAAATAATTCTCTCCATCAGAGCCTAGAGTAGAAAAAAACTTATCTAGATCAGAATTAAAAACTTCCTGAGTAATATTTGGAGGTAATATAGAAGAAAATCTTGTAACGCCTCTATAATTATCTCTCTTGAAACCATCTGGTAAATCTAAACCTTCACCACCAATCAGAACTTTGCGTGATAATTCATCTCCGCTTGCAATCATGAGTCTTGCCTTTTCTTTTCTTACTTCTTCAATTGCTAAATCAGCAACAATCTCAAATGGTAAAACTTCAGATGATTGAATCTCTAATACCTCAATCAACATAAAGCCATTTTGGGTATCAAATATCTCTAAACGACCGATTGAATATTCAGAACTAAATAAGTTGTCTGAGTCAAGATTTTGAAAAAGCTCTAGCACTGAATCTTGATCAACAAGATCTGTTTCTTGTTGTTCTGTTGGAAGACCAACAACGACTTCAGTTAAATTTGCTCCTGATAATATTTTATCTTCAGCTTGATTAAGTAGTTCATTTAATTGATCTGATGCCTCCATAAGCTTAATCTCATCCAATAATTCAGAGCGTTTTTCATCATAAGTTAAGACTTGCTCCTTTAATACTTCTGTTAGCTTAATGATATGAAAAGATTCATCTTTAAGTTCAATAATTTCTGAGATTTGATTCACCTGTAATTCATCAATTATCAATTCAAACTCTTCTGGGAAGGCATCTCCAGATGAATATCCAAGATCACCATTGTCTGGAATCGAATCAGCATCTTCGCTAAAGTTCTGAACTGCCTCTTCAAAACTAAACTTGCCAATAGAAATGTCACTTGCTATCTCAACCATTCTTTCTTTTGCTTCTAATGCCGATGAATAATTAGATACGTCTATCATGATATGAGAAATACGATTTTGCTGTGCAGAAGTGATATCGGCTTGATAATCTTCGTAAGCTGCATACAAAACGTCTTCATCGATAATAATTGATTCCATTAAGACGCTATTTGAGATTTCAGCATATCCAAATTTTCTTTTCTCTTCGGATAAGAACAATAAATTATTCTCATTATAGAATTCTTGTCCTTCAACTAAAGTTGCATCTTGTGAGGCAACAACTTTATTAAAATCAGTTTTTATAAAATCAATATCTCTAGAGGTCTCAAGAGCTAAAACAAAATCAACTAATTCGTTATCAAGAAGAAAATATGAACGAGTTAGTCCTTGTATGAGATTTTCCGCGGCAGAACTTAGAGAAAATAATTCAATATAATCATTTGGAGTCATTCCGCTTGATCTAATAAGTGTTTCAAAGATAGTTTCATCAAATACATTCTCGCTTGATTTAAATTCGTCCATTTTCATAATTTGCTTCTTTGCTTGATCAGAATTAATGGATAAACCTGCATCAATTGCTTTGGATTGAATTAATTTTTGGTTGATGATTTGATTTCTAACTAGTTCTCTAAGCTGATCTTCAGGTAATGTGTCTAATTCAAAATCTTCACCAAATAAACTTTTAAATCTTGAAGCAATTTGACCGTTGGCTGAGCTTAAATCAACCTCTTTAACAGGCAAACCATTTACTGTGCCATATGGAGCAAATACAAAAGTTCCTAAACTTAGTGAGGCTGTGCCAAGTAACACAAATGGAAGCGCTAAAAATATTACCACTACTATTAAAGTTTTCCCGGATAAAAAATTTCGAACAGATTCGAGCATAATTACAACGTTATGATTTATTTGAATGTAGCATGATACATAAAAAAAGGGTGCAACAGCACCCCTTTTTTTTCTTTATCTAATTCTTAACCGAACTTAACTTTATCTTTTAGCCCTTTACCAGCTTTGAATCCAGGTACTTTTGTTGCAGGAATGTGCATGGGTGCACCAGTCTGTGGGTTTCTTCCATCTCTTGCAGCTCTATGTCTGACTGAGAATGTTCCAAAACCAACTAAAGAAACTGAGTCACCACTACCTAATGCACCACCAATTGCGTCAAGTGTTGCATCTACAGCTCTAGCAGCTGAAGCTTTTGTCAGATCAGCAGAACTTGCTACTGCGTCAACTAAATCAGATTTATTCATATGTTCTCCTCTCGTTAGAAATGATTGATGCCTCTATGTAAAGACATCATATGATAAATGTCAAGCAATTATGAAGATTCTAGTGAGATTTTCTTTTTGGGTTGATATCTTTGGGTACGGTTTTTTTAATAGATTTTGATGAAATCGATTTCTTTTTTACTGTTTTTTGATTCGGTTCTTTTGTTAACGCAAATGAAATAACCTCATCAATCCATTTAACTGGAAGTATCTTTAAAGACTTAGTAATTTGTTTTGGAAACTCTTTAATTTCAGGTTCATTTTCTTCAGGAATAATGACTTGTTTAATGCCCGCTCTTTTTGCAGCAAGTAGTTTTTCTTTTAAACCGCCAATTTTTAAAACTTGCCCATGAAGAGTGATTTCCCCGGTCATGGCTGTATCTGCTCTAACTGGTATGCCAGTTAAAATTGATATCAGTGCGGTACACATTCCTATGCCAGCACTTGGGCCATCTTTAGGAGTTGCTCCCTCAGGAACATGAATATGAATATCAGATTTTTCATGAAAAGCTGGGTTAACACCTAAAGATTTTGATCTAGACCTGACAACGGTTAATGCAGCTTGAATAGATTCTTGCATAACCTCACCCAATGAGCCTGTCTTGATAATTTTACCTTTACCTGGAACATGAGATGCTTCTATAGTTAATAACTCTCCACCAACTTCGGTCCAGGCTAAACCAGATACTTTTCCAATAGTATCTTCTTTTTCAGCGCTACCAAATCTAAATTTTTTAACTCCAATATATTTTTCAAGATTATTTGGTAATATCTTCGTCACTTTTCTTTTTTCTTCTGATTTAGACATTTCTCTTTCTTTGACAGTTTTCCTAAGTACCTTAGCAATCTGTCGTTCTAAGCCTCTTACGCCAGCCTCTCGAGTATAGTAACGAATTAAATCTAATATGCTTTTATCCGATAGATTTACCTCCTTTGTGCTCAATCCATTTCTTTCCAGTTGTTTGGGTAATAAATACTGTTTAGCAATATTTAATTTTTCATCTTCGATGTACCCAGGTATTCGTATGATTTCCATCCGGTCCATTAAAGGACTAGGAATATTCAATGAATTTGCAGTGCATACAAACATAACCTCAGATAAATCAAAATCAACTTCTAGGTAATGATCAGAAAAGGTTGAATTCTGCTCTGGATCAAGAACTTCTAAAAGTGCAGATGCAGGATCTCCGCGATAATCCATACCCATTTTATCTATCTCATCTAACAAAAATAATGGATTTCTAGAGTCTGCTTTAGAGAGTTTTTGAATAATTTTACCTGGCATTGAACCAATATAAGTTCTTCGGTGTCCCCTGATTTCCGCTTCATCCCTAACACCACCAAGAGACATTCTAATGAATTTTCTATTTGTGGCATTTGCTATTGATTGTCCTAAAGATGTCTTTCCAACTCCAGGTGGTCCAACCAAACAAAGAACAGGTGCTTTTAATTTTTTAACTCTTTTTTGAACAGCAAGATATTCTAGAATTCTATCCTTAACCTCTTCTAAGCCATAATGGTCACTATCTAAGACTTTTAAAGCATTATGAATATCACTTTTAACTTTAGTTTTTTTCTTCCATGGTATATTTAACAACCAATCGAGATATGATCTTACAACGGAGGCTTCAGCAGACATTGGGGACATCAATTTAAATTTATTTAGTTCACTTTCAGCTTTCTTAGCGGCCTCTTTTGACATACCCGATTTCTTAATTTGATTCTCAATCTGAGTAACCTCATCACCTTCTTCAGAAATATCACCTAACTCTTTTTGAGCAGCTTTAATTTGTTCATTTAAATAATATTCTCTTTGAGATTTCTCCATTTGTTTTTTAACTCTATCTTTAATCTTTCTCTCTACATCAACCGAATCAATTTGGGTTTGGATCAAACCTATGAGTGTGTCAGCTCGAACTTGAACATCATCTGCTTCTAGAATTGATTGTGAGTCCTCAACGCTCAATGCTAAATGACTAGCAACGGAGTCAATAACTCGAGCAATATCATCCAATGCATCTACTGTAGATAAAACTTCTGGTGCAACTTTTTTAGTAAGCTTAATGTAATCTCCAAACTTGCCTTTTATAAAATTAATAAGATTCTTTTCATCTTGAGCAGCCATAACCTTATCTTCTATTAAATTAACTTGTGCTTTAGAAAAGCTATCACTCTTAATTGATTTAACTAGTTTGCATCTATGACTACCTTCAACCAAAACCTTTAATGTGCCATCTGGTAACTTAATGCATTGGAGAATATTTGCCAGCGTTATAGTTTTATAAAGATCTTTAAAAGAAGGCTCGTCTTTGCTTCCATCTATCTGCGCTGCAAGTAAAATCTTTTTCTCTGCGCCCATGGCTTCATTTAAAGCTGCAATTGATCTATCTCTACCAACAAAAAGAGTAGTAACAATTCCAGGAAAGACCACAACATCTCTGAGTGGTATCAATGGAAGATCGTATTTAATTTTTATCTTTTTTGACATCTATGTTAATTGATTCTTGGCTATCACTAATTCACTGAAGACTTTTTCTTATTAGTAGATTTATAAACCTTAATGGGGTCTGTGCTATGCTTAACTGAGTTTTCATCAATGATAACTGTTTCTAAATCTTCATTGGGCAGATCAAACATAGTATCCATCAAAATATCTTCCATAATAGATCTCAATCCTCGTGCACCTGTTTTTCTTTTTAAAGCCTGTCTCGCAATCTCAACTAATGCTGAATCTTGAAAATCTAAATCTACTTCATCAATATCAAAAAGATACTTATATTGAGTTACAAGTGCATTTTTTGGTTCTTGAAGAATTCTTACCAATGATTTTTCATCCAATTCATGCAAAGTAGAAATAACAGGTAATCTACCTACAAACTCTGGTATCAATCCATATTTTACTAAATCTTCTGGAGCTAATTGATCAACTAAATTTTGAACAGATTCCTTAGTATCTTTAATAGATGCGGCAAAGCCAATTCCAGATTTATCAGTTCTTTGTTTAATAACATCATCGATTCCAGAAAATGCACCGCCACAAATAAATAAGATATTAGATGTATCTATTTGAATAAATTCTTGTTGTGGATGTTTGCGACCACCCTGAGGAGGAATAGAGGCTATAGTTCCTTCAATTAATTTTAATAAAGCTTGTTGAACGCCTTCTCCAGAAACATCACGGGTAATTGAAGGATTATCTGACTTTCTTGCAATCTTATCTATTTCATCAATATAGACAATGCCGAGTTTGGCTCTTTCAGGATCATAATCACATTTTTGTAAAAGCTTTTGAATAATATTTTCTACATCTTCACCAACATAGCCAGCCTCTGTTAAGGTTGTAGCATCAGCAATAGTAAAAGGAACATTTAAAATTCTTGCTAATGTCTGAGCAAGAAGAGTTTTGCCACTTCCTGTTGGGCCTAATAGCAAAACATTGCTTTTCTGAAGCTCAACGGTATCCTTTTTTCCTTCATTTCTAAGTCTTTTATAATGATTATAGACAGCTACAGATAGAACTTTCTTGGCTTTTTCTTGACCAATGACATAATCATCTAGCTGATTAAAGATTTCTGCTGGTGATAATAATACTCCAGATGGATCAACCTCATTAGATTTTACTTCTTCTTCAATAATATCGTTACACAAAGCAACGCACTCATCACAAATGTATACGCTTGGGCCAGCAATGAGCTTAGTTACATCCTCTTGGTTTTTGCCACAGAATGAACAATTTAATTGTGTATTTTCGCTACTTTCCATCCTCAGTAATCCTTTCTTCTAAAATTTCATCAATGATGCCATAGGACTTTGCCTCCTCGGCATTTAAAAAATTATCCCTGTCAGTATCTTTCTCAATGATCTTAAGATTTTTTCCGGTATGTTTTGCAAGAATCTCATTAACTTTGTTTTTCATTAGCATGATTTCTTTAGCATGGATTTCAATGTCAGAAGCTTGGCCTTGAAATCCACCCAAAGGCTGATGAATCATTATTCTTGAATTTGGTAAAGCAAACCTTTTACCTTTAGAGCCTCCTGTCAGCAATAAAGCTCCCATACTGGCCGCATGTCCAACACATAATGTTGTAACCTGAGGAGTTATAAATTGCATGGTGTCGTATATTGCAAGTCCTGATGAAATGATTCCTCCAGGAGAGTTTATGTAAATGCTGACATCTTTTTCAGGATTCTCAGACTCTAGAAATAATAGCTGGGCAATAACTAAGTTCGAAATATAATCATCAACTGGACCAGTAATAAAAATTATTCTTTCTTTTAGAAGCCTAGAATAAATATCAAATGCTCTTTCTCCTCGTGGTGTTTGTTCAACCACCATTGGGACTAATCCTGAATTAAAGATGTTGGTTTTGTTATCTTTCATATTTTTTAATCTGTTTTAGCTAAATCTTTAAAATTTATTACCTTCTCCTTAGATTTAAGCTCTTTTTTTAGTTTTTCAATAAGTAAATCCTCTAAAATGATCATTTTATAGCTTTCTAGCTGTTTAGGTTGGGATTTAATCCAAGTTTTAAATTGTTCTGGGTCCTTGTATCTTATTGATTCCGATTGAACAAATTCGTCTAAGTGGCTCTTTTCAACTTTTAAATCAAACATTTTAATAAGTTCTGCAAATAATAAATCTAACTTAACTCTCTTAAGGGCGTTCTCGTAAAATGATTCTACTGGAAATAAATCATCAGGAGCATCTTCTTCGTTTTGCCCCACCCTCATTAAAGAATCTTTTCTCATAAGAGTTGACTGCTCATTCACAACTGCAACAGGTACTTCAAATTTATTGGTTGCCAAAACTGCTTCATAAATTGATTCTTTGATTAATGATTGTTCTTGCTGAGACACCTCTTGTTTCATTCGTTCATGAATTTCATTTCTAAAATCATCCTTATTCTTTACACCTTCCATTGCTAACTGTTTATAAAGATCCTTGTCTAACTTAGCATCATGTTTTTCTTGGACCTTTTGAAGATCAATCGAGAATTCTGTTTCCTTGCCCGCTAAGTCTGATTTAAAATAATCTTCCGGAAAATTTACTTTAAATGTAAATTGATCATTAATTTTTTTGCCTATAATTGCATCTTCAAATCCTGGGATCATAGAGTTTGATCCTAGAACTAAAGCATAATCTTTTGCAGCGCTTCCTTCGAAAACTTCATTATCTATTTTACCTTCAAAATTAATAATAACCTGGTCGTCCTTCTGAGCAGCCCTATCAATATCATGCCAATGACCATACCTTGATAGAATATCTTTTACAGCTAGATCTATATCATCCTCATCAATATTAATCGAAACTTCATCATACTTAGCCCATCGGCTAATTTTGGGTTTAAACTCAGGAAATACCTCAAATTCAGCTGTGTATGAAATGCCTTTGTTGGCATCTTCAGACTTAATGTTGATTTTAGGAGCAGAGGCTGGTTTTAAATTCTGAGACTTGATCTCAACTGGATAAGTTTCCTGAATAAGCTCGTTTAAAACTTCATAATGTATGGTCGGTCCGTGCCTCTGGATAATCACATCTTCAGGTACCATACCTTTCCTAAAACCATCTATCTTTGCATTTTTCTTAATGTTATTTAGCTTAGATGTATATTTATGATTATAGCTTTTTGTATCAACGCTAACGGTGAGTTTTCTATTAAGATCTTTTAATTTTTTTAATTTGCTAGTCATAAGTATAAATTCTCAATGGGGCGAGCGATGGGTTTCGAACCCACGACCTCCGGAGCCACAATCCAGCGCTCTAACCAACTGAGCTACGCCCGCCATACAGAAAGCAACACATTATAAGAGAAAAAGAATATAATCGACACTAGAAAGTCTAAAGGGGTTTTAATTGGTGACTAACACTTTATTAGAAAGCACGAATCAGTTAATAGATAAAGCGCTTAAATATACTGATATATCAGATGACTTAGCTAATCGTATTAAAATTTGTAATTCTACATACACTATAAACTTTGGAGTTAAATTAAAAAATAAGATTCATACTTTCACTGGATGGAGGTCTGTGCATTCAGAGCACTTTGAACCTGCCAAAGGTGGCATTCGTTATCACCTTGATTCAAATGCAGAAGAAGTTGAAGGTCTTGCTGCATTAATGACATATAAGAATGCAATCATTGAAGTTCCCTTTGGAGGCTCAAAAGGAGCTTTAAAGGTTAATCCTAATGATTGGACTAAAAATGAAATGGAGAAAATTACTCGTCGTTTTGCTCAAGAGCTAATAAAAAGAGACCTTATTGATCCTGCTAGAAATGTACCAGCCCCTGATGTTGGTTCAAGCGAACGAGAAATGGCTTGGATTGCTGATGAATATCGAATAATGAACCCTACTGATATTAATGGGTCTGCATGCGTTACTGGAAAACCTATAGAAAAAGCAGGAATCGTAGGGAGATCGGAGGCAACTGGTCGTGGAGTTCAATTTATTATAAGAGAATTCTTTAGGAATAAAGAAGATTTTGAAAGGGCTGGTTTTAAAGGAGGTCTAAAAGGTAAAAAAGTTATCATCCAAGGTCTCGGTAAAGTAGGATTCCATGCTGCAAAATTCTTACAAGAAGAAGATTCATGCAAAATTATATGTGTTATTGAGCGTGATGGGGCGGTAGTCAATGATGATGGTCTAGATGTAGTTGCAGTAAAAAAATATATTGACGAACACGGGGGCTTAAAAGGATACACGGATGGTAAATTTGAAGCAGACAACCAGAAAGCTCTTACGTTAGATTGTGATATTTTAATACCGGCAGCTAAAGAAAATGTTATCACTCAAGATAATGCTGATGACATAAATGCCAAATTAATAGTAGAAGCAGCAAATGGGCCTATTACATACAATGCAGATGAAATTCTAAATAAACGAAACATTATAATAATACCCGATATTATTGCTAATGCAGGAGGTGTTGCTGTTAGTTACTTTGAGTGGGTGAGGAATCTTCGTCATATTAGGTTTGGTAGACTAGAAAAAAGAAGATCATCGTTGCAATTTAATACATTAATTGAAGGAATTGAGTCTATGACAGGTAAAGAAATGCCGGATCAATTCAAAGATAAATTCGTAGAAGGAACAAATGAAATTGATTTAGTTAGATCTGGATTAGATGACATGATGAGAGAGGCTTATCAAAAAGTCAGAAAAAATATGTTAGAGCATAATATTCCAGACCTTAGGACAGCTGCATTTAAAACCGCTCTAGATAGAATAGCAATTTCTTATGAAACTATTGGTTTATAAAGAAGGGAAAAAAACTTTTTCTATATCTGATGGGTCCCAAGGATTAAATTTTGTCATTGCTTTTTGAAACAACTCTGAAGATTCAAAATAATTTAAAAGAGCAATGGTCTTAGGTATGTCTTGATCATAAAACCAAGACGGATTCGCAATCTTGTACTGCCTGATAAATGGTAAAATACATATATCCAAAAGGCTGATCTTATTACCGAATATCCAAGGTGAATGAGTAATTGCGTTTTCAAGGTTCAATAATATGTGTAAACATTCTTGTTGATGATTTGTAGGCTCTTTCTCATATCGATTCGGGTATTTGTATCTATCTAGATGGTATTTAAAATCTCTATCAAATATCTTAAGTAATGTTTGATATACCTCTTGTTCAGAGGCATTAAATTTGTAGATTTGATTTGTTTTAAACTGCAATGCCCATTCGATAATATCTAAACTTTCATCAAATATCTCATCTCCAACTTGAAGAACTGGTACAGTACCTTTAGGAGAGATATCCAACATCTCAGACGGTTTGTTTCTTAATAAAACTTCTCTTAATTCACATATTTGTGATGTCAGAATAATCACGATACGAGCACGAATGGCGTAAGGACATCGTCTGAAACTATATAGAATAGGTTTGTTCATTTTGGATAAACTTCCTCTTTTGGGCCTATATGGGTTCCATTTTTAGCTTTTGCTAGATCCACTTGTTTTTGTCTGTCAGCATACCGTTTTTTTTGTTCTGAGGTCTTTTTATCAAAACAACTAGGGCAACTGACCCCTCTTACATAATGAATTGAGGATTTATCCTCATCAGTAATAGGGTTCCTGCAACCGTGACACATATCGTATGACCCCTTCTCAAGACTATGATTGACAGACACCCTGTCATCAAAAACAAAGCATTCACCCTGCCATAAACTCTCTTTAGCGGAAACATTAGAAAGATAACCTAAAATACCTCCTTTTAAATGAAAAACATTTTTAAATCCAGCTTGCTTAAATAATGCTGTTGATTTTTCACACCTTATTCCGCCAGTACAATACATAGCTACTTTAGTCTCTTTGCTTGTGTCTTGATCAAGAAGTTTATTTAAAAAATCAGGTAATTCTCTAAAGGTGTTTGTTTGAGGGTTGATAGAGCCAGGAAAATTACCTATAGAATATTCATAATCATTTCTTGTATCAATTAACATCACATCATCTTGGGATATGAATGAATTCCAATCTTTTGGATCAACATATTCACCGCAATCTTGAATTGGATTGATATCTTTTTTTCCAAGAGAAACTATTTCTTTCTTTAATTTAACCTTAAGTCTAGGGAACGGATTAAAATTTATGTAGGAATATTTAGGTATTATTTTTAAGTTTTCTGATGAAGATTGAAGTTGATTAAAAAAACCTTCTACAGCGCTTTTCTCGCCTGCAATAGTTCCATTAATGCCTTCGGATGCAAGTAAAATAGTGCCTTTAATTTTTAATCCCTTTAATTTTTGATATAACTCTTCTCTGAGAAAGCTGATATCAGATAAAGGTATAAATTTATAAAAAGCTGCTACACAAATCATAATAATAAAATGGCGCGCCTGAAGAGATTCGAACTCCTGACCCACTGCTTAGAAGGCAGTTGCTCTATCCAGCTGAGCTACAGGCGCACACTGGTCGGGGTAGTAAGATTCGAACTTACGA
>MDTE01006552.1_pt1 | contig 75752 bp, 70 predicted proteins | sample 811231 | NCBI WGS metagenome assembly MDTE01 (sample SAMN05326651, study PRJNA326480) | marine metagenome | isolation source: seawater | place: Indian Ocean: Red Sea | collected 2010
ACAAAATTGGTTACCCTGATCCTATGGATAATGGTTCTATCTCTCCAATTGCGAAACCCTATGGTAATCACAGGAGGAGATTCCTTGCTTAGTCTCCTGTTATTGTGGTCCATATTTTTGCCGCTTGGTGCACGGTATTCAGTTGACAAAGCGATGAATGAAGAGGGTTATGACATACCGCACCGGCATGTCAATGTTGCTACAGCCGGAATCGTTATTCAAATTCTCTGCGTGTACCTATTCAATTGGCTTAACAAATTAGATCCTGCTTGGACCATGGATCACACAGCCTTATACTACGCTCTTAATGCAGACCTGTTTGTTACTCATTTGGGAAAAGCCTTAGGAAACTTCTTTGCTCTTACGCAAGCCTTGACCATGACCGTTCATATGTTTCAACTAATTGGTCCGGTGTTGTTGTTCCTACCCTTTTGGAATCAGACTATGCGGTTTGTCGTTATATCGGGCTTCGTATCCTTCCACATAGGAATAGCCCTTACGCTGAATATAGGATATTTCCCGTACGTTTCCATTATATCTTGGCTGATATTGGTACCAGGTGTGTTGTGGGATTGGTTAGATACTAGAAGGGCTAAGCAGATAGAACCAATGATTATGTATTATGATGAAGGGTGTAACTTCTGCATTAAAACTGTTCTCCTCCTAAGGACCTTTCTTATGCTGGATTTTGCTCCGCTGAAACCTGTACAGTCTGACAATGAAATTAACAAGATCTTTCAAGCAGAGAACACGTGGGTGGTTCGTAGGCACAACAAAGGTCTTCTGACAAAATGGGATGGTGTATTGTTTGCTGTGCATCAGAGCTATTATTTCAGATGGCTTGGTTACGTATTGAGCCTAAAAGCCCTTAAAAGATGGGGTGAGTCTTTATACCGACATATTTCTGGTAACCGCGGCAATTATTCACGATTAACCGTTAAGCTCAAATTTAACCGGTGCAGTGTTAAGTTGGGGAAGACGTTAACTACGTTGGCCGTTTGTTTAGGGATCCTCGTTGTATTCTGGAACGTGACGAACATACGCCAATTACAATTAAACAGACCCTCTATCGTTTCTCACGTTGGAAGTGCTTTAGGGGTTGCCCAAAGATGGAGTATGTTCGCGCCACACCCAATCCGGGCTGATGGTTGGCTGGTAGCGCCAGGAGTCCTAACGACCGGAGAATCCATCGACGTTAGGACTGCAAAACGGGTCACTTGGAATAAACCCAGCCATGTGGCTGCCACTTATGATAATAACAGGTGGCGGAAGTACCTAGTCAACTTGAAGAAAGAGAAACAACTGGACAGGCGTGTATATTACGGCAAATACTTGTGTCGAGAATGGTATGATGGGAATCGATTGGACAACGTGTCGTTAGACTCCTTTAATCTCTTTTTTATGCTTGAATACACCCAGCCTCACGGCTCCCAGCCGACAACTGAGAAACAATTATTATGGAGTCACAGTTGCTTCCCCAACAGTTAATCTTGTTTAACGATGGGTTGCTTAGCCAACATTGTGAAGATCGAGCATAAAAGGTAAGCCCCCATAATGCCAAGGTAAAGAGGAACATATGAGCCAGTTACGGCATGGATGATAGCGCCCAAAGCAGGACCACACCCTAGGGCTGTGATTTGCATTGGCCCAATTGCTCCGGTTATGCTACCGTAAGAACCTCTTCCGAAATATTGGGCTAACACCATTTGCTCGAGTGTCCCGGCAGCTCCAGAGAATATCCCCCAAAAGATCGCAAACAACCACGCCTGCCACGCATTAGTCAGGTTGATTAGCCATAAAAGCAGGAGTGCTGCAATCGCTAAGTTACATATCAGTATTCTTCTCGGACTGTATCTGTCAGCTAGGATAGCCCACAACAGATTAGATAATGCTAACACTGTACCGAGGCTGAAAATCGAGGCTGCTTGGATTTTGGACAAACCCAGGGTTTCAACATAATAGGGCACGAGAGTGAATTGAACGCTAGACGAAGATAACGTCACGAGCGAAGTGACTACAGCGAGCAACCAAAAAGCCTTGGTGCCTAGGGCCTGTTTGAATCCCCACGAATATTCCTGTGAGGCCTGATGAGAAATTGACGTGGCAGTATCTGTTTGCTCAATTCCGTCTGGAACTAGACCAATCTCCTCCGGAGTTCTTCGCATAATGAAAAATACTGGGAGCATTAGCAATATACAGAATAATCCCAAAACGTGGTAGGCATTCCTCCACCCGTAATGTTTTGTTATATAAGAGATTAAATGGATATTGAAAGCACCAGCAACGGGCCGGGACATTGTAACTAGCGACAATGCTATGTTTCTCCGTCTCCTGAAGAAATTAACCGTGACTGTGCGAGGCACGACATTTATCAGTATAGGTTGAGTAATCGTTCGGGCTACCACATATGAAATGGCGAATGATCCAAACGCAGGGATTCCCCCTATGCAGAAATAACAAAGTGCTACTGTAAACAGGGCTATTGGCATTATTTGCCTAGGTCCATATCGATCTGCGAACCGACCAACGAATGGGCTGATAAAGCCGGAAAGCCATGTGCCTATAGCGATAGTGATAGAGAAGTCTGTCTCTTTCCATCCTGTATCTTCTAGGATGAAAACTTGAACGCCCCCTAACACGACTTGGGCAACAGATGTCGCTGCAAACGTTGAGAAAAAAGACGTTGTTAGGATTGCCCATCCATAAAAAAAAGGAAATGAAGGGGTCCAGTGATAGATCTTTTGAAACAATTCTGTGTCCTTTTAGTGATCCGGATTGAGGGCATCATAACATTTTGTCTTAATTTGGGTTTGACTAGCATGCAAGTGCGTATTAGCATGAGGCAAACGACAGGAGGATAACCATGAAAAGTTTAGCTGCTATAAACCTTGAAATTGGAAAAGATTTAGTCGTCGACGAAATAGAAATACCTGATCCCCGCCCAGACCAAGTTATCGTAAAATTGGCATCTAGTGGCATATGCCATTCACAACTGCATCAAATTCATCAACCTGATTTACCTAGGCCTTGGGTGTTAGGTCATGAGGGTACGGGCACGGTAAGCCATGTTGGTTCGTCAGTTGATCATGTAAAAGAGGGAGACACGGTAATTGTCACCTGGGTCCCGCGAACTCCGGTACGGGGCAGGCCAGTCTCAACTCCATCAGGAGTCACTTACCGAGAAGAACCGGTGAACGGTCAGGTATACACTTGGGGTCAAGACGTTCTGGTTAATGCTCAATATGTCGTTCCTATTGACAAAAAGTACCCGACTGACGTCACCTGTATTGTGGGTTGCGCCATCCTGACCGGGGCTGGAGCAGTCTTAAACACAGCAAAAGTGAGGCCTGGTGACTCTGTTGTTGTATATGGGGTAGGAGGGGTAGGTCTCTCTGCTATTCAAATGGCGAGTATCCTCGAAGCTGATCCAGTGATTGCAGTCGATTTAGACAACGATAAGTTGACGTTTGCTCAAGAATTTGGGGCAACCCATATGGTAAACGCTCTTGAAGTGGATCCCGTCCAAGCAGTGCTTGAAATTACAGATGGCGGGGCTGACTATGCGTTTGATGCAATCGGGGTTAAGGCAACGAATGAACAAATCCTCCCATCTGTTAGGGGAGGTGCAATGGGTGCCGACAATCACGGAGGCATGGCTGTATTAATCGGGATTCCAAATCAACCTATCACAATTGATCCTACCCTGTTTGTGAGGGGGCAAAGAACTTACAGAGGTAGTTTGGGTGCGACTTACCCGGAAAAAGATTTTGAGCTGTTCCTCAAATGGTATGAGGAAGGTAAATTCCCTCTTGATAAAATGATTACAAAGAGATATTCCCTTGGGCAGATCAATGAAGCCTGTCACGATCTGGAATCTGGCCAAATATTCGGCAGAGCAATATTGGAATATTAAGCAATAACCGACCGTAGTGGCTTTCAGTCAAACGCTCGTTATGTTAAGCTGAGGTCACCTAGCAAAGGGAGGTCATCATGCCGTTAGACGCTCAGATGCAAAAAATCCTCGACATGTTGGATGGTCTAAACATGCCACCCAATGAGACACTTACTCCGGAAGAAGCTCGAGAATGGCGCAAGACCAGGCCCATCCCGCAAGGTCCAGAAGTCGGTAAAGTTTCTGATGTTACTGTCGAGTCAGATGGCATGGGTATTCCTGTGAGGATATACCAGCCCAAAGCCGCTGGACCCCACCCCATTCTGGTGTGGTTTCATGGCGGAGGATGGGTATTAGGTAATATTGAGACAGCGGACCCTGTCGCCCGGAATTTGTGCCATGCATCCGGAGCCGTAGTTATGTCGGTAGATTACAGGTTAGCGCCGGAGACAAAATTCCCTGGAGCTGTTGATGACTGTTATGCAATCACCGAGTGGGCTTGCAAACAAGGAAATGTGTATGGAGGAGATCCTGCTCAGTTAGCCGTCGGAGGAGACAGTGCTGGAGGGAATCTCGCTACAGTTGTTTCGATTTTAGCTAGGGATAGACAAGGACCCACTATCAGATTTCAGCTGTTAGTCTATCCGGTGACAGATTACGACTTTGATCGGTCTTCGTATATCCAAAATGCAGAAGGGTATTCATTAACTAGGCCTGGTATGATTTGGTTTTGGGATCATTATTTGAACAATATCGAAGATTCAAAAAACCCTTTAGCTGTACCAATAAAAACACCAAATTTATCCAACTTACCTGAGACATTAATCATAACTGCAGAGTATGATCCATTAAGAGATGAAGGTGAAGCCTACGGAGAAATATTAAAGGCAAATGGAGTCAACGTTACCATTTCTCGTTATGACGGAGTTATTCATGGATTCTTTGGCATGTCACCGGCCCTTGATAAAGCGGGTGAAGCGATTAAAGAGTCTGCGGATGCCCTTAATCAGGCTATGAAAGGAGCATAATGGCACGCAAACGTTTGTATGACGTAAGTCACCCGGACCCTTTCCCAATTAGCAGAACCAAAATAGATCTGTCAATCGAATGTTCTAGGTGTTTTTATATGGATGTCAAATTGGGAATCGGAAGGCCGTCCGGTCCTCCGTTTCTGTTGAATTCGGCTGTGGACGCTTTATTTAAAAATGAATTTGATCACTACCGAAGAACTCAGTCATCCCATCCCTTGATGGACACACTAAGGCCAGGATTAGTTCCAGTATGGAGAGACGATTTCGAAACTTGGCGGTATAACTTCAAAGGAGTCAGATTTTTGCACTCCCCTACAAATTTCGTTTTGTTTGGCGCTATCGACGACTTGTGGTTTGACACAATCAATAAAGAATACTTGGTGGTGGATTACAAAAGCACATCCAAAAAAGATACCGTTTCCGTGAACAATGTGTTCCCGGGATATTGGAGGCAATTAGAGTTTTATCAGTATTTGGTCTCTCATCAAGGGCTTCAAGTATCGGACCTTGGGGTGTTGGTATATGCAAATGCCAAGAAAGACTTAGATGCTTTTGACAACCAACTAATATTTGATGTTAGACTGGTGCACGATCGCCTGAACAATGATTGGGTGGACAATGCAGTGTTGTCTGCTTGGAATGTGCTGAATGGGGATGGTCCGCCGGCAGTGAATCCTGAATGCAAGTACTGTGCTTATGTTGCTGCCACTGGCAAGACCGAACAATCTGCCGGGTCCCAAGCAGCATCCCAGTTCACTTTACCATTTTAAGCATTAATCTTAGAAAGAGCGGCAGCGATCGTTTGTGCCGCTTCTTCCGCATTAAAGAATCTGTCTGCTGGATTAGGTGCAATAGCCTTCTCGAACCAGAAATTTAGAGGTGCAGCAGGATGGGACTGGCGTAACAATGGATGCCTAATTGCTAGTTGTGCCTCCAAGATCCCTTTAATACTTCGTTGACGATAGGGAAACCTCCCTGTCAAAGTATAGTATACAGTCATACCAAGTGAATAAATATCCGACGCCGCAGAAGGGGAACGCCCCTGCCAAAGTTCAGGGGCAATGTATCTGATACTACCTTCAGGTATCCTGCTTATGTCAACTGTGGGTGACCCGAGCATGGTAGCCAGGCCAAAGTCAATAATTACGGGGGAATAGTCATCCCGAAGCATAATGTTTGATGGTTTTAAGTCGAGGTGCAACACGCCAGAAGAATGTAAGTGGGAAATGCCCGCGCAAATATCTTTCACGGCTTTGGTGAAAATCTTTTTGTGTTCGGTCTCAGTAATGTCCAACACCGGTAACGAGTGGGGAAGCCATTCCATGGTGTAAAATGAGCACGGATTGGAGTTGTCTATGCTTTGAATCCTGATTACATTCGGATGAGCATCCACCCCTCTAAGAATGTCGATTTCACGGATCAGGCACCAACGCGATACTTGTCGCTCGTTAAAGCAAACCTTTACTGCGACGGGATCTTCTGCAGTGTCAACTCGATAAATATGGCTTTGTCCACCTGTAGCGATGTGGGTCCAGTTTGAACGCTTCATATCCAACATAATTCTCCAGGCATTAATGATACCATTGCAAGAATATCGGTCCGTCTTTCAGGCGTTCGCCTCTTACAGAATTGTTTAAGTTTCGGTCGTCTGAACCTTTTGGTCGTCTGAAGTATGTTCTTTTCTTTTGTACAGGTTGGTTTCCGGCATTTGAGTATAGTAAGTTCTTCCACATTGACAGCACGTCCATTCATAATCGGACCAAATCAGATCACCGCCGCACCTTGTACATCCTTTTAATCTGATAGGCATAACGAATCTCGCACCTCCTGCTACGGTTTACTTAATATATACGTCTAAAATTTACGCGTCGCAATCTTAGAATGAAAGAAACGATAAGTCAATACTTTTTGGTACGAAATTTGAGCCCTTTTGCCTATTTTATAAAGAAAATGGCTGTTTTGTGAGATTGGTGGGTAGTTCCGAGTCATTGGGGGGTAGGTGCAAGCGTCCACATCAAGTAAGATTCCATTTGGGGTTTGTAGAGCATGCTCTCTCTAAAGTAGGTAACAGCCAACCGTCTACTTGAGGGTCTACATAAAAATGAGGTTTTACCAATTCGTCTTCACTTGATATGGAGCGATTCTCGATCATGGCTCGAGCTTCGGGAGACCCTGGCATCACACTAACACCGTAGCGTAAGTAACTGATTGTGGCATCAGCTTTATTCAAAAATGTGATTTTTTCGTTGACTGTTTCTTGAGTTTCTCCGCGACCTCCAAACCCAACGTTGACACCAAATCCCACGGCGTTGTTTCGGCATATATCGTAAATGCTACCAGGGCCTACGTCCCTGTAGTCCGTTGCTGTGATCAATGTGAAGACGCATCCCGCCCTTTTCATTAAGGCGATCAACTCGCTATCAGGATTGCCGGGAGAAAGAACCGTACTCCAGTGAATGCCCAGGTTTTCCCTGATCAATTCTTCGCACAGGTTTTTTGCTGGTTCTCCAGGGACATTAAACGCGTTATCGATAAAAAAGACCTTTTTGAAATTATTTAACTTACTTAAGTCTCGGAGTTCAGATAATATATCTGAAGGGCTTTTAAACACTCGTAAGTCGCCTTCCGAGTATTGCCAGCTAGTAAGTTTGGTCACGACTCCTATGCCAAACCCGGCGGCATTATATGCATCCAAATCAAGGCCTTCATAATACGGTCTCGGAGAAAAGCTAGATGTGCAAGACCGTCCATCGTACATAACTTCACCATGGTCACGGTATACAATTCCCGAATAAGCAGCTCCTTCAAAGGTTTTGTTTTGCAGATCTGTGATGAGATTGTTGAAGGCTTCCCCAGAGTCACCTACCAGTCCATAATCAGCCCCAACAAAATTGAAGCATAATACAGGCATCGTGCTGAATCCTGGTCCTCCTATTATCACAGGGATGTTCCGATCGTTTTTGATGATTTCGATCACGTTTTTTGTTATGGGTAAGGCCCAACGAGTGTCGATAAAGCTGTGGTTGCTCAAGTTTCGCAAGGAAATTCCAACCGCATCTGGGGAGTACTGGGTAACAGCGCTGCGAATATCGGCTTCATAGTCAGTACTAAACATCAGATCTAATAATTTCACGTAGTGTCGAGTTCCATCAATAAAACCTGCTATATAGGCGAGGCCAATCGGCAACGGCTGAGCGTTCATCCGGTTATTCATTCTGGATTCCATATTAGTTGCAATCAATAGAACTTTCAAAAAACTTCTCCAGCGGGGTGTAATAGTCCTTATTGTACAAAATTATACTCGGTAGGGGCAAAATCGTTTTAAAATGTCCTTCAATCGATATTCAAATCAGTCCTAGGTTGATAGCATCTGGTTACAAAAAGGAGGTAGGCATGGGGAAATTGTTAATAGATTGCCTTTTGTTACGGCAGTCAGCTTATGAACATATCGAGGAATACCCGAATTATACTGCGTATTCTGCAGTAGTAGTGCTTTTGAGTGCATTGTGCTTAGCGGTCGGGGCCATCCCACTGATAGGTGGGTTTGATTGGCCGTCAATACTGTATGCGCTTTTGAAATGGGGAATTCTTGCAGGGATATCTTACGCAGTAGGAGTAACCATTCTTAAATCTCCTTCTACCCAAGCCACCTTTGGCCAAGTAGCAAGAACTTTGGGATTCGCCCAGCTACCAGGGATCTTTTACTTGTTAGGGCTTATAGTGCCCGTTCTAGTGCTCCTGGTGTTCCTGTGGCAGTCTTGGGCATCAGTGCTTGCGATTAGAGCAGCCTTGGACTACGACAGTAAATTGAAAGCTTTTTGGGTGTGGCTTACAGGAGTTGTTATGACTGCTGTTATACTCACTACAATCCGAGGAGCTATCGGGATTTAGAATTTAATAGTTATCAGTGCTCTCGAACGCAAGTGTTGCATGACGCAGGAATATACCTCCTCGAGGTTCTGCAAGAGGTCCGTTGGCAACCAGGCATGCAACTGATACTTGTTTAGAACTATTTAAAGCATCTGTAAGTTCCACCCTCTGCGGTAAATTCAGACCTACGATCGTCCCGACATTCCTATCGATTTCACCGTTGACCCACACTTCTCCATAATTATCTGCATTAGTCTCAAAAAATATCCTCCAGCTGGAGACATTATTACCTTGAACGGACTTAGGAATGGTGAGAGCTATTCGGTACCATCCAAAGGTAAACCCCGAAGAGTGGCTTCGACGAATGTCGGCGCAGGTTTCCCAGTCGGAGTCATCATAGTCAGGTAACCGGGCATCCGATCCTACCACATTGGCTAACAAACCTTCGTTTTCTTGGCCAGGGAGATAGCCCATAGCAAATTTCCATTCGGCTTTTAAGGTTTTAAGATCTTCGGGGGAGTTAAGGTCATATGTGAGTCTGGGCATAGTGCTTGCTCCTGTGTTAGAAATTCCAGTAATGGATTGCGTTTTGGTAAAAAAGTTTATCTTTTTCAGAATTTGAGAGGTTTATAAGTTCGTAAGGAAATAGAAGAGAGTTCTTGTATCCTTCTCGTGCCGATACGGGAGGGTAATCGCTTCCCCACATTAACCGATCTACCCCAAATGACTCTAAAGCCAAATCGATAACAGGAGGAACATCAACAAACGGCATCGGCTGAGGGAGTGGCCTAGGGCGCTTACAAAATTCCCCGAGCCCAGTGAGTTTCATGGCAACGTTGTCAAATTGTGAAAGAGCCAAAACTTTGCTGAAAACCTGATACGGAATGTCTGATGACGATCGTCCGGGCCCAAAAAATGCGCCCACTCCTCCCAAGTGTTCTATGACTATGGGCAAAGCCGAACATTCCCGAACAATGTTTTCAAAGTGTTTGGCAGCATAGTCTTCGCAGGCTCCCATTACCGACGCAGTCATTCCTAGTGATTCCGCTTCTCTCCAGATTAACAAAGGGTCTGGTCCTGGAGACCTGGTTGTCGCAGTGAACCGTATTCCAAGGACTCCCCGTTCACGTAGTTTATTAAGTTGGACTAAAGCGTCTTCCCTGTCCGTATCCACTAACCCAACTACACGGAAAGTATCGGATGCATTTTCTTGCTGGGTGATCAAATACTCGTTATCATAGACCCCGAAAAATTGCACCAACAAAGCTTTCTCCACCGAGTTCAATGTCATTTGATGCCTCAAAATCTCCATGGGTTCAAACCAGTAAGGAGATGCGTGGCAATGGGTATCTATTGCTCTCATGTTAAACTCCTGTTCTCAATTTTTTCGCAGCTGAGGCGCGATCAAGGCCACCAGACATATCAAAATTATTCCAATAGTACCGTTGATTGCGACGGCAGTGGCTACACCAATCAAGCCCGCCATCCAACCAGAAAACAGACTCCCCAACGCATGAGGATATATAGCAAGTGTCCTCAATCCTTGAATTCTTCCCCGGTAGCTGGGGTCCGATTGTCCTAGCAATAAACTCTGGATGTTTATCAAAGTAGTTGCCCAAGCAAATCCTGCAATCCCTAAGATAACGAACCAAACTGCGAAAGATGACACAATAGCAAATAAAAGCATCATCGCGTGCCATGTGACTACTGCAGCAATCAACAAAAGCCCTTGGCGCTGATTTCTCGAAATGGTTGAAATGACAAGAGAACCGCAAAACGCACCGACCGCGAACACCGTCGTCAATAGCGACGCTACAGTAGCGGTAGCGTTTATGACCACATCTGCGAATATCGGCAACAAAGTTTGATGAAACGTGAATCCAGTGATATTGATCAAAACAGCCACTAGTAAAGCGGCCCAAAGTATTTGTCTCGCGGACACATATTTAAAACCATTCACTATCGAGAGCAACAATTTTTCACCTTGGACCGTGCTTGTCGGGTTTGATATTTTCATAAACAATGGGGAAACACCCGCGATAAAATAAAACAAGAATATGACAAAGAATGTGCCAGCGGGCCCGAACAGATCGTATGTGATTCCTGCTATAGGTAAGGCGCAAACCATACTTAGGTTGCGCCCCGCATTGACCAATGCCATGGCTCTAGGAATCTCTGCCTGAGGGACGCTATCACCGGCTAATGCCTGAGCGGTGGGCATCTCAAAAACTCTGGTAACCCCAACTAAAGCCACCACAAGGAACAAATGCCAAAGGTCGAGCAAGCCGAAAAAAAGAAGAACAACCAATATAAATGTCAGTGCCGCAGCTATCAACTGCATCGATCCTACCAATAATTTCCTTGACACTTTATCCGCTACTGCTCCAGAAACAATCGCAACCGGGCTCAGCCAAAGCCGAGTGGCAGTGATTCCTCCTGCCAACAACAAAGACCATTTAGATTCGCCTGTCAACTGAAGGACTAACCATATTGCGACAAACGCCTCTGTATGGTTGGCTAGACCAGTGAAAAACACAGAGTTCCAGATACAGAAATAGTTTTTCGTGCCAAGCAATTGCAATGGGCCAGATAAACTCAAATTAAGTTTGGTCATAATATTCACCTGTGGGATGCCTACATGATACCTTCAACAACACCAAATTGATACTCTCACACAGAAATGCTTCATATAGGATTAACAATCGTGTCTATTTGGGATACAATGGGATAAGTTTCAAGAAGTGAATTGGAGGCCCTATGTTAGATTACAAACCAAGCATAATATTATCGAATAAAGAATACAACATAGTAGGCAAAAGACCAGAACGCCAAGACGCCTACGACAAAGTCACCGGGAAGGCACGCTACGGCGCCGATGTGAACCTGCCGGGATTGTTGCATGGAAAGATCATAAGAAGTCCTCATTCCCACGCCAAAATTCTATCGATCGACCCCTCAAAGGCCATGGCCCTCCCTGGCGTACACGCTGTAATTACAGGATACGACCTGCCTGTGCTACCAGGTAAAGTATCTGAAATGCCGGAAGGAGCGATGGTGAACATGGGCTTCTGGGGCCAAAATGTACTGGCAAGAGAAAAAGTTCTGTATAAAGGTCATGCGATTGCTGCAATTGCAGCAGACTCCGCCCATCTTGCGGAAGAAGCTGCAAAATTAGTGGAAGTTGCATACGAAGTTCTCCCCCATGTAAGCACTGCAGCAGATGCTATGAAAGAGGGAGCCCCCATACTCCACGAGCGCCTTGGAACGATCAGTAATCCGGCACTACGGCCTGGGGGATTAATGGATGACGATGACAAGACACCCGCCTCCAACGTAGCTAACGAATTTGAATTCGTGCTGGGAGATGTTGAAGCAGGCTTTAAAAATGCGGACGTGATCGTCGAAACAGAGACCAACACTTCTCCTGTTCACCAAGGATACATTGAACCCCACAGCGGTACCGCCTTGTGGCATGATGATGGAAAAATTACAGTGTGGTCTAGCAGCCAAGGACATTTTATGGTCAGAGAACAAGTGGCCAAACTTAACCAAGTACCATTGTCTGATGTCAAAGCTATTCCTAATGAGATTGGTGGAGGGTTTGGCGCAAAAACTATGTCGTATGTAGAACCATTGGCTGCGTTATTAGCGAAGAAAGCAGGAAGACCTGTAAAAATAGTAATGAGTCGAAAAGACGTCCTAGAGGCCACGGGCCCCACATCTGGCACAAATGTTAAAGTCAAGCTTGGCGCCACCAAAGAAGGTAAGTTGATTGCAGGCCACGCTGTCTTGATTTATGAGGCAGGAGCGTTTCCTGGTTCGCCTGTGTCACCGGCATGCCAGTGCATATTTGCCCCTTATAATATCCCTAATGCATATATCAAAGGGGTGGACGTGGTTGTGAACAGACCAAAGGCTACTGCTTATAGGGCTCCTGGATCACCCACAGCGGCTTTTGCGATGGAAATTGCGATCGACCAGCTCTGTGAAAAACTTGGGATGGATCCGGTAGATTTCCGGCTTGAAAACAGTGCGGAAGAAGGGACAAGAAGAGCGACAGGCCCTGTAAACCCCAAAGTGGGATTTAAGGAAACCGTAGATGCTATTAAAAATCACCCTCACTACTCTGCCCCTCTGGAAGGAAAGTATCGAGGGCGTGGTGTGGCTTCTGGATTTTGGTTTAACGGCACCGGTCCTGCTACCGCTATGGCCACAGTGAACCCGGACGGAACAGTAAATCTGATCGAAGGGTCTGCTGACATAGGAGGAACACGGACCACGTCGGCAATGCAATTCGCAGAAACTCTAGGGATACCAGTTGATGACGTGAAGCCTCAGGTAGGAGACACAGACACGATTGGATTCACTTCCAACACCGGGGGAAGCGGAGTGACATTCAAAACAGGAATGGCATGTCATGAGGCAGCTCTTGATATTAAGGCTCAAATTATAGAAAGAGGAGCCAAAATATGGGATGTAGCGACTGATGACGTCGAATTCACCGAAGGAGTGTTAAGTCACAAATCAGATCCTGAACTCAAACTGGATTTTAAACAAATAGCAGCCCGCATGAATGGTACTGGAGGCCCCCTCGTAGGAAGAGCCGGAGTTACACCTCCTGGCCCCGGGCCTGCTCTAGCAACCCACGTTGTTGACGTCGAAGTTGATGTTGAAACCGGTAAAGTCACTATACTCCGGTACACAGCAGCGCAAGACGTAGGTAAAGCGATCCATCCTTCTTTTGTCGAAGGTCAGATCCAAGGTGGAGTGGTGCAAGGAATCGGCTGGGCGCTAAACGAAGAGGATTATCTGAACGACGATGGCCATATGGTAAATGCCAGCTTCCTAGACTACAGGATGCCGATCTCGTTAGACTTACCAATGATCGACACCGTTATCGTGGAAGTCGCGAACCCGAACCATCCATATGGAGTCCGCGGGGTGGGTGAAGTGCCTATTTGTCCCCCTATGGCGGCAATTGCCAATGCTGTATATGACGCAATTGGGATTCGGGTTAACGAATTGCCTATGAAACCAGGAACTGTCCTAAATGCAATTCTTGAGAATGGATTAAAGTCCTAATTGAGCGGTCACTGGCGTGATTATGCGTCAGTGACCACATACTGTTACAGGTGTTCGTTCTTAGGGACTCGTCAGTCTTTAATGAATGGCATAACGTTCGAAGCGAAATCCTCCATCCCTTTTAAAGCGTGCGATAACGGCATCCCAGGCCAGTTCATCCTCAGGCTCACTTGATTGATACCGATTTCTTCGTATCTCTTAAGTTCGCCGATACAATCTTCGGGGTTCCCAATTATAAACCTGTCTTTAGCAAGTTCTTGGAATTCTTCAGCGAATTGATCATCCGCAGGCAGTGCTTTATCTTGGCCCCATTGGGAGTAAGCGTCATATTTGCCACCTAGGTATGGAGCAGCTATTTTCCAGGCTTCGTGTGAATCCGAGTGAACAAAAAGTTCCCGGCCCATTGGTAGAGAGGCCGGAACTATAGCATTCTCCGCTGCCGCTGTTTCGTGGTAGAGGGCAACTTGACGTTTGATAGTTGGGAAATTTGCATGAGGGTTCACGTACCAAGTCCATCCATGTCTAGCAGCCCTTTGAATGGCTGCATCGCTATTTGCAGCTAGCCAAAAAGGAGGTTTAGGTCTAGTGAACGGTTTAAGAATCATCTGGGCTTCTTCAAGATCGAAATGCCTCCCATGGAATGTCACAGGTTGACCTGTCCAAAGTTCCTCAACGATTTGGATACATTCCATGTACCTAGAAACTCGGTACTTAGGGTTTACATTGAATGCACTGTATTCCTCATCCCTATATCCCAAGGCTCCTGCCACAACGAAGTTGCCGCTTGTGATGATGTCTAGGGTGGCCATTTGTTCTGCAAGGTCTACGGGATGTTGTAGGGGAATTAGCAAAGTTGCAACGATCTGCATATCTCTGGCTTCCGCAGCTAATCTCGATAGCAATGGGATGGTTTGCAGCTGTTGATATGGCGCAGTCAGATAATGCTGCCCTTGGTAAATGAAGTCAAATCCCAGTTCTCTGGCATGACGGACGTATTCCACCATTTCTTCAAAATGTTGATGCATGTCCGTCCCGACTGGCTGTTGCCCCATTCCCGTCAATGATAGTCCAAGCTTCATATAATCTCCTGATGGGGTCTTTAAAATTGAGTGAACAAGGATGGACTTCTTAACGGTTCAGCGATTTGCTCCTTGGTAAGAGGAATTACCTCATTATGGTATACCTGGATTCGATGGGAGGCGTAATCGGTGATATAAACATGATTATCACTATCCACCTTAACACTAGTGGGTCCTCGGAGATCTTTCTGAGGTTCCAATGGCGTCATCTCTCTGATTCGGAGTGCCATCGGGTTGCTATACAAAAAGTCGATTGCTTGCTTACCTAGAGTTGCGTCTCCCGTGATTTTTTGGACGAAAGCCCCATCTGAGTTGAAAAGTTGGACCTTATTGGTAGCTTTATCTGCGACGAATACGTCGCCGTTTTTGTCAACCGCTAATCCGGTAGGTTCTATAAATTCCCCGTCGTTCTCACCGGGTCCACCGATCTGTCTTATGTGTTTACCTGCGCGGTCAAATATCTGAACCCTTTTATTGTGCCAATCAGATACATAGATGTCGCCATTGTCTGATACAGCTATTCCCCATGGCATATCAAGTTGTTCCGTGCCATTACCGAACGATCCTATACTTTGCAAAAACTGACCTTTCGTTGAGAATCGGTCCACTCGATGATTCATCGCATTTACTATCAAAAGGTTGCCTTCGTTGTCGAAAGCAATACCGGAAGGCCGATTAAGTTGGCCTATTTCGGCACCATAATCACCCCATTGAGCTACAAGTTTACCGTCAGGAGTCATCTCAGTGATCATGTGCGTTCCTTCATCAGACATGAAAATGGTACCGCCACTATGATACGCAAGTGAGGCTGGCCAAATGTATTTACCTTCGAGAGAGAAGTCCCCTCCGTCACCGCCGCCTCCTTTGCCTACAAAATTGAAGGCGAGCAAATCTTGATCCTCAGTTGTGAGGGTTCTCAGAAATGTTACAGCCTGTCCTCCGCGGCATAGGATGTATAAGGTGTTGTTTGGTCCAATTGTGAGATCCGACGGTGTATTGGTAAGTCGTCGCATTCCTAAAGTTTTCTTGTATGTTAAACCTACTCTCAATAATGCGTGCGGTGTCGTCATTTCGTACTACCTCTCTACTTAATCAAAGCTAGCTGTTCAAATGTTCCTCCGACTATCGAAGGACTGTCCAACTTGAACCATTGTTCAATCACAGAAGAATACAATCCTCGGAAATCATACTGGAAGGCAAGGTCACCGTTGTCTGTTTTGTTGGGCTCAATGGAAGGATACTCTGCATAAAGTCCTCCGTTGACGTTGTTGCCAATGATAAATGCTCCGCCTCCGGCTCCATGATCAGTTCCACTTCCATTATCAACGACCCGTCTCCCAAATTCTGACCAAATCATCATAACTACATTATCAGACGCGTTATGTTCGTCGAGATCATCAAAGAAATCTTTGACAGCACGGTTTAGATCGATCATAAGTTTCTCATGTCCTGCGTACTCATTTGCATGGGTATCGTACCCACCATGTTGAGTGTAGAACACTTTCACTCCCAAATTAGCCAAGTGAATCCTTGCGACGTCTCTCAAGTTTTGAGAAATGGGACTGTCCGCATATTCCACTGTACTTGAGTACATGCCAGGCACTGTTTTGAGAATTTCTGCGCCCGTCTGAACATCACGACCTGTTTGCTTCAAGTAGTCCCTCACTACACCAGTACCCATGTAGGGGCTATACATTTTTTCGAATATGGACATAGCCTGAGCTCGCTTGTCTTCTTTTTTGATCCCCGTAAGGAGTCCATAAGTGTCCAAGTCTCCTATTGAGGTCACAGGCACATCTTGGGCTACAACTGCGCGAGGAAGTCCTCTGCTGATACTTATTGCGGTAAGCACATTTTCTTTATTAGGATCTAGGTCTCGGATTACTTTGCCCAGCCATCCTTCAGTGGCAACTTTATCAGGTTCACAGGTATGCCAAATGTCTCGGCTTCGGAAATGGGAACGACTGGAATCCGGATATCCAACTCCTTGGACTATACCCATCTTCCCTTTATTGTAAAAATCGTGTAAAGTCGTTGCGTTTTTGTTAAATCCCAATTCATCATTTATTGGCAAGATATTCTCTCTATTAAACGCTATGTGGGGGCGACTGTCATAATACAGGCCATTGTCATAAGGGATTAGAGTGTTCAGAAAATCATTGCCACCAACAAGTTCTAATACAACTAGTGTGGGTTCTTTTTGCGTACTTGTCATTTTACTTCTCCGTCTTTGTTTTTAACCAAATTGGTAATCAACAGAAGATACAATTTTCTGCAGTGTAGTCACCAATCTGTCTGTCGTAGGGTCTGTAGATTTATACGAACCTAACATGGCTGAATCTTCGTATAATGTGTCACGGGTTTCATCTCCAAGTTGCACGTATCCCAGCAATTCTAGGCAAACGTCTACGAATTCTTCTGAGCTAAGGTCCCCCCTAGCTTTCACTTCTTGATACATGTCTTCCAAGCCAGGAGCTTCTCCAGAATCGAATTGATTTACAGCGAAGTTGATCCGCTCGTTAAGGGTTCCAGCATCGATCCATTCCCGCCCGGTGTGCCAGCCTTCTACCGTAGGGGGATACATTAGGTTCTGACCCATTGCAAGTGCGGTGTTGGCCAAGCCCACAAAAGTGGGTTCAGGGAATTCTAAAGTTCGAGCCGTTTTCATAGTGCCAACCATCAATTCGACGGGGCTTTTTATTTTTTTGAACATTGCTTCTTTGAAGAATTGGGAATTAAGCAAGGTTCGCATGATTTCCTTAATGTCTCCATTGGTTTCTAGGTACTTGTCGGTAAGCATTTCAATTGCTTCAGGGTCTTGTGGAGGTACTATGTTCCATGCTGGAACTTGAGGTTCGTCGGCTACAAAAAAGGTGTACATGTGCCTGCAAATGAATCTTGCTGTAGCAGGCCTAGGCACAATCATGTCTAAGATATCCTCTCCGTTAAACCGCCCTTCTTTTCCTAAAAATGTTTTAATACTGTCATCATGGTCTTCTTCAAGATATACGAACTCACTAGGATAAGCTCCGTAGGGATACACCGAGAGTGGCTGCGTGAAACTCCATCCTGTGAAGGCACGAGCGGCCATTTTGACATCGTCCTCTGTGTAATTCATTGAGTTATCCATGCCAACACCCATAGAAAAGAGCTCCAGAAGTTCTCTGCCCCAGTTCTCGTTGGGCTCACCTTTATGGTTCTCGCAATTATCCAACCAAAAGTTCATGGCAGGGTCTTTTGACAACGCTAGCAGAAGAGTTTTCATGTCGGTCAGACATAGATCACGGAAGGTCTCTATCTGCGTGGTTGATGCAGGGTAATGCATGCTTTTACCTGCGCCGGTCGCAAACACATAGTGCCAAAACAGCGTCATTTTTTCCTCCAAATGCCGCTTAGTGTTGACCATCCTATATATCCATTCACCCTTTTGAGGGATTATAGAATCGGTGTCGTTAAGTTCTAAGTGATAGCGTCGAGCGACATCCAAATTCAACGCAGGTACTTGCTGAGGTTCTAATAGATTCTCTACGATCTCCTCGTACTGCAATTCTGAAAGCGCTCGAATTTCCTTAAAAGTCGCTCCAAAACCTGCTCTACGATATAGGTGCGCAACCAGGGCTGGGTCAGTCTGAGTCATGATACCTCCATTACTCTGTCGTTGTCTCTTTTCTGCGATTTCTTGATCTCACTAGCGGGTCAAGTTCTTGTTTTCTAAGCCTATAATTTAAGGGAGTAACCTCCAATAGGTCATCAGATGACATGAAGTCCAAGCTTTCTTCTAAACTCATAACTAATTCAACGTTTAGCCTTTCCGCCACGTCAGCTGTAGATGATCGCATGTTGGTAAGTTTCTTTTCCTTACAAACATTAATAGCAATTTCTTCTGATCGATTATGCATCCCGATCACCATACCTTGATACACGTCAGTCCCAGGGGAAATAAAGGTTTGCCCCCTGCCCTGAGCATTCAAAAGCCCATTGGTAACTGCTGTACCAGTTTCAGCGGCGACCAGTAAACCTTGTGATGACTCCTTAATTGTACCAAGTTTTTCTCGGTAATCAATAAATCTACTGTTGTAGACCCCCTCGCCGTGGGTTGTACGAACGAAGAAGGAACCAAAGCCGATTAAGCCCCTGGTAGGCACTTCATATGTCAGAACGACAGAATTACTATCGGGATATTCCATGTTGGTGCATCTGCCCAAATGTGTATTCAGGTATTCCGTTATAGGCCCTGTAAATTCAGAAGAGGTGGACAGTTCGAGTAACTCATATGGTTCTTCTTCGGTGCCATTAGTAGTTCGATACACCGGTTGTGGTTTAGACACCTGGAATTCTAAGCCTTCCCTGCGTAGATTTTCAACGAGAATAGCCAGATGCAATTCACCTCTTCCTGACACCAAAAATGCCTCTGCGCTGTCCGTGGCCTCTACCCGCAAACTGACATTGGTTTTTAATTCCCTCATTAACCTCTGATGAAGCGTCCTTGATGTGCAGTTTGTTCCATCTCTACCCATAAATGGAGATGTATTCACGCCAAAAGTCATCTTCACAGTAGGTTCTTCGAATTTGATAGCGGGTAACGCCTCTAGCCTATCAGGGCTGCAAACCGTGTCACCTATATGGACATCGTCGATGCCGGCCAATGCAATAATATCCCCGGGGTATGCTATATTCGTTTCTTTGCGGGCAAGTCCTTCAAACACAAGAAGTTTTTCAGCCCGGGTTCCAGTCCGCGTTTCTCCCTGTTGCATCAGCGCAAGATCTTGTTTAACTTCTATGCTACCGCGGGTAATCCGACCGATACAAATTTGTCCAACGTAATTGTCGTAGTCTAGTGCAGCGACAAGCATTTGGAATCCTCCGGAATCGTCAAATGTGGGAGGAGGAACTTCCTGAACGATAGCTTCAAAAAGAACCGACAAATCCGTTCCAGGATTCTTCCAATCTCCGCAAGCGTATCCGTCACGGGCTGATGCAAAAACCACCGGGAAGTCGAGTTGATCATCGGTTACCGCAAGATCCAGGAAAAGATCTTGAATCAATTCAACTACTTCATCAGGCCGACGTTCTTCACGATCAATTTTATTGACTATAACAACAGGTTTTACACCATTTTCCAAAGCCGCTTTCAAAACAAAACGAGTTTGTGGCATGGGTCCGTCTACCGCGTCTACAAGGAGGAGACACCCATCAACCATATTTAAGATTCTCTCTACTTCTCCGCTGAAATCGGCATGGCCTGGAGTGTCAATTATATTGATTTTTGTATCCCCATAATTAATAGACGTGTTTTTGGACAGAATAGTAATACCTCTTTCTCGTTCGAGGGGATTCATGTCCATTATGAGGGTGCCGATTTCTTCGTTCTCTCGAAATACTTTGCTTTGCACCAGCATAGCGTCGATAAGGGTTGTTTTACCATGATCAACGTGAGCGATAATAGCAACATTCCGGATATTGTTTTGAAGGGCTTGTGCCATAAAGGAAAACCTGAGATATTGTGTTTATAATAATTTTGTTTTTTACGACAGATATTCTAAAAGAAACAGTTGCGTATTCCAAGTATTTTTAATCGAACTTTTGACTAATTCGATAATAAGCTGAATGCTAGCAATGGAGGAGGCCAAGTGGCACTTCAAAGTGGAGATTATTATGTTAATCTGGCTGACGTGGACCTCCATTGCCAGGTTTCAGGAGAAGGCCCTCCATTAATCTTTTTGCATGGATTGGCCTCAAATCTCAAGATCTGGGATCTGATGCGCCCATTACTCAACGCCCGATATACCGTGATAACGGTCGATCAACGAGGCCATGGACTTTCCTCTAAACCCAATACCGGATACGATTTCAATACGATCGTTGAAGATCTACATAAATTCATGGAAAAACTTGAAATCACCCAGCCAATTCTGATAGGGCATTCTTGGGGAGCTGATGTGGTCCTAGAATTCGGAGCTAAGCATCCTTGCAAGATCCGAGGTATCGTCATGGTTGACGGCGGCACCATTCAGCCATCTGCACGAGAAGGATGGACGTTAGAGATAGCCAAACAAGAAATGGCGCCTCCAAAATTTACTGGGTTGACTGAAGAAGGCCTAAGAGCTCGATTTTCCACCAGAAACGGAGGCGTACTAGCCAACATAGATGGTGCTTTCGATGCTGTGCGAGGAAACTTTAACAGTGACAGAGGGGTTTTGTCTCCTAACCTATCTTTAGAGAACCATCTGGCCATAATTGAAGCTCTTTGGAACCATTACCCCAGTGAACTATATAAAGTTATGCAAGTGCCATGCCTTTTTTTTCCTGCAAGTCCCGATGAAGATCCTAACCAATCCTATTGGGTAAACCGGAAAAGTCACTATTTGTCACTAGCTGAGCAACACATTCCCAAATGCGTAGTGCATTGGTTCACCAACAGCATTCACGATGTGCCCTTACAACGGCCGGAAGAAATGACAGAAGTATTGAATCGTTATATTGACGAAGGGTTCTTTGACTCAGGCGAGGAGTAGGATAATAATAGAACTCAATCTTTGATCCGGGAGACACAATGAAATATATCTTACAACCTGAACACGTTTTAGATGTTGACGATGAAAGGCTATTGTCAGACCAACAAGTCGTCGTAGAAGATGGAATCATCCTTTCTGTTGAAAAGAAACAACCAGATGCGGGTTCTGGCGTCGATACAACGGTAATCCGTCACGATTCAGGCGTCCTAATGCCTGGTTTTATCGAGATGCATTCCCACATGCACATCAGTGGGACTCATGATAATTTTCAGGAATTAACCAGCGAAGACGATAACACATTACTAATAAGAGCAGTATCTGTGATGAGAGATGCGCTTTTATCAGGCGTCACAACTATGAGAGACCTCGGAGCAAAGAACGAGATCTCGCTTGCAGTGAGACATGCAATTGCCTCAGGAATCATTCCGGGACCTCAACTGATCATTGCAGGATCTCCCATCACCACTACTGGGGGTCATTGTAATATGTTCGGAATCGAAGCCGACACCAAAGAAGAAGCGGTTGCTGCAGTCAGAGCCCAGTTCAAAGCAGGTGTTGACTGGATCAAGATAATGGCGACAGGGGGTAATTTTACTCCCGGTACAAACCCTAAACGCCCACAATACGACCAGGACATTTTAAACGCAGTGGTAGATGACGCCCATCGATTAGGCTTGAAAGTTGCAGCACACTGCCATGCCACAGAAGGGGTTCAAATAGCTGCCCAGGCGGGCGTAGACAATATCATTCACTGTTCCTGGAATGCGGAAGCTTCTGAAGAACTGTACGATTACAAGCCAGAGGTTGCGGACCTGATAAGCAAGAAAGGAATCTTCGTGGACCCCACATTGGCTCTCAATTACCTGAATGAAATCAGAGGACGGAAAAAGCCAGCACCTGCTAATGCCAATCCAAAGCTGCGAATGGAAATCCTTTACGATATGTGGCAAAGAGGTATCAAGTTTGTCACCGGCATGGACTCTGGAATGACCAATGCCTATTTTGGAGACTTCGCCTACATTCCTCAAGTGATGGTTGAACAAATGGGAATCACTACAATGGAAGCTGTGGTTTGTGCCACCAAGACGTCTGCGGAATGTTTGGATCTCTACGATTCCATCGGGTCTGTGACCCCTGGGAAAAAAGCCAATCTCATCATTACCGACGCCAATCCAGTGGATAATATCACGGCGTTACACAACGTATCTATGATTATGAAAGAAGGATCCTTGGTAAAGAAAGACGGGAAAATTCTTATCTAGGGAGGAGGCAGATGACAGATCTTTTAGACATCCTTAAAAACATTCCAACACAGACACTAATGGACGCACTGTGGGTTAAGAATTGGCCGATGGGATTCATACATGGAGCCAAACCTTTGAATCCAGGTCAACACATGGCAGGTAAAGCTGTGACACTCAGGTTTGTTCCCCACCGACCTGATCTGGCAGCCGACAAACCCAAAGGAGACCAATCCGCAGAATACGTGGCATTTGAGCTATGCGGTCCTGAGAATGTCTTGGTAATCGATGCTATGGGTTGGGAATATAGCTCTATTGGTGGCGATATCAAATTCTTACGTCTAAAACAGCGTCAGGTAGGGGGGCTCGTAACAGACGGAGGAGTCAGGGATAGTGTCGCTCTTACGGAATATGGTTTTCCTGTATATGCCCCCAATAAAACCGCCAAGCAAGGGCCTGCAGAATTCTGGCCATGGGATGTGAATCTTCCGGTTCAATGCGGAGGGGTCTTAGTTAGGCCTGGAGACTACATAGTAGGGGACGATGACGGTGTGGTCGTGGTGCCCGCTACTTTAGTTTCAGAGGTGATAGACATTGCACATCAGCGAGAAGAAGTTGAACAAGTCATCAAGACCCAACTTGTAGAAGAACAATGTTCCCCTGGCAAGTATTATCCGTTTAATGAAAACACCTGGAAATTATTTAAGGAGAAAACCGGAAAAGATCCTATTGTATAGCGGAACCATGTTTGTATGGCGCCAAAACCCGGTAGATCAAGTCATTCAATGGAACGGGGATCTGACGTCGCTCTGCCAAAATGCACACAGTTCCGGTAAGTGCATCGATTTCCAGAGCTTTCCCAAGCATGACATCAGTGTGCATAGACGCAGTGATGTCATGATAATTATCCATAATGAATGACCACCCCTCGGCAACAATTTTATCTCCATCCACCCCCGAACTGTTGGCAATTTGCCCTATTTCGTCTAGGACATATTTTGTGTTTTGGATCCATTTGTCTTCCTCAAACAAGTCGCGCAGCTTCATCTTGCAGGCCGCAGTCACTCCTGCCACAGTAGATATGAACGCAAACTTACTCCAAGACTCAGTGTCTAGGTCTTCCGTTTTTTCAAAAAGCACAGCAGACCCTTCAAATATTGATGAGAACCATTCCGGTTCCTGAACCACTTTAGACCTAGTCCCGTAAATGATCTTGGTGACATCGCCTTGTTGAACGTAATGACCAGGAGAGTCTTGTGCTGTTTCAACATAGGCAATTCCTTGTACCAGGTTTATTTCAGAACTTATTCCGTTGAACGCCTCACAAGGATTAAGGCCATTCTGCAGCGTCATAACACTGGTCTGAGAGCCAATAAATGGAGAAACAGTTTCTAAAATACTCTCGTTACTGTAGGTTTTAACACAAATAATTACTAGGTCGTTGGGATCTTCGATGCTAGTAGGGTCTGAACTAATCACTCTGTATTGATCTCGATTAATAACGTATGAACCAGACTCTGTCTTCAAATTCAATCCGGACTCGGTCAGCGTTTTCAAGGTCTCGCCACGGGATACAAATGTCACAGAATGGCCCGCTATCACCAATTGGGCCCCGAAGTAACCTCCGATGCCTCCTGTTCCGATCACTGCAATCTTCATAGTTCGTTGCCCCTTACGTGCTTGACGTTGGTAGAATTAAGGAATATTCTCATCAAACAATCCAAAAAGCAATCAAGAGGTGATTGAATGACTGATCAACCGAGAGTCACTCCTCCCGTACCCCAACCAGAATCTGATTTTTATTGGGAGAAATGCAAAGAGCACGAGCTATGGCTACGGAACTGTAGTGACTGCAATAAAGCATACTTCTATCCAAGGGATATTTGCCCAATATGTTTCTCGAGAAACACGGACTGGATCGAAAGTTCTGGAGTCGGCACCATTCATGCTTTTACCATAGTCGAACGGGCTCCCACTCCAGCATTCCAAGACCGCGTGCCGTTTGTCGCCGCCGTGGTCGAGACCGAGGAAGGTGCCCGCATACCAACAAACGTAATAGATGTTGACCCTGATCCTGATGTGGTACACATTGGAATGAAGGTGACTGTCACATTTGAAGACTTGGATGAAAATATCAGTCTGCCCATGTTTAAACCTCTGTGAATCAAAAAGGAGGACTTATGCCTACACCAAGAGACGCCATGCGTCAGATTTCACCAAAACTTGAATCCCTAACGGAAGATGTCCTATTTGGGGACGTATGGGAACGCCCAGAACTATCAAAACGTGACCGAAGTTTGATCACCGTAGCTGTTCTTCAGGCTCTTTATCGGACAGGTCAACTACCTGGTCACCTTAACAGAGCACTAGATAATGGAATCACTCGTGACGAGCTCGGAGAGCTGATTACACACGTTGCGTTCTATGCAGGCTGGCCAACGGCTGCGAATGCAGTCCCTATCGCCAAAGAAGTTTTTGATGGCAGGCCGTCATAGTTGAAAAGATAAAGATCACGTAGAATAGCTCTACTCAATTAGAGGAGAGCTACTATGCCAAACATGAGGGGATCCGATTTTATCGCCCAAACTATAGATTCGCACGGAATTACACATGTGTTCCTCGTACCAGTTATCCTGAGAGAAACCATGAGCAAATTAGAGGACCTAGGTATAGAACATGTAATCACCCACAGTGAAAAAGCTGCGGCCTATATGGCGGATGGGTATGCCCGCATTAGACAAGCACCTGGAATATGCCTAGCCCAATCCGTTGGAGCGTCTAATTTGGCCGCAGGTTTACAGGATGCTTTTTTAGGTCTGTCCCCAGTTATCGCAATAACTGGGCGTAGTCCTCTCAGTCATCTCCACAAAAACGCTTATCAAGAGATTGACCATATCCAACCCTTTGAAGCCATCACCAAATACAGTGTTAATGTAGAGACACCAGACCAATTACCCGGATACTTGAGACAAGCGTTCAGAGAGACTATATCCGGCACCTCTTTGCCCGTTCATTTGGATTTACAAGGCATTCGAGGCGAGTTTATAGAAGAATTCGAATTGGATGCCCATCCAGGTGCAGAACCAGACTTCATGCAACGCCCAGCTTTCAGGCCAGAACCTGAACAAGACCGGATCCTAGAATTTTTGAAATTAGTTACTGAATCTCAAAAACCAGTGTTTGTAGCCGGAGGTGGGGTTGTATATTCTGGAGCTCAACAAGAGCTCCTCGACTTAGCTGAAACCTTATCCATTCCTGTAGCAACTTCTATGAACGCCAAAGGCAGCATCCCTGAAACCCATACGTTATCCGTAGGTGTATGCGGGACATACTCCAGAGAAGCCGCCAATCGAGTAGTGTCTGAGGCTGACCTAGTAATCTTCCTCGGAAGTCAAACAGGTAGTCAAGTGACCCACTTCTGGCAAGTGCCAACGCCAAACACCAAGGTCATTCATGTTGATATTGATCCAAGTGAATTGGGACGCAATTATTCATCCGTCCTAAACGTGCAAGCTGACATCAAGGCGACCCTCAGGAAACTCCTACAAATAGCAGAACCAGTACACCGCACGGAGTGGAATCAAGAAATTTGCTCTATAGTATCTCGATGGAGAGAAGAAGTCGCTCCTTTGCTTACTTCCTCACAACAACCTATCCTTCCGGAACGTTTGTGTTCTGCAATCAATACCGTACTACCACAAAATGGAGCTTTGGTTGTTGACACCGGTCACGCAGGAATCTGGACCGCATCGATGATGGATCTTGTAGGTCCAACCCAGTCGTATCTTAGAGCAGCAGGCTCGCTTGGATGGGGATTTCCTGCTTCGTTGGGAGCCAAATGTGGAGCTCCGGAGCGCCCTGTAGTCTGTTTTACTGGCGATGGTGGATTTTGGTACCACATCAGTGAATTAGAAACAGCCGTTCGTTACGGGATTAACACCGTAACTGTCGTCAACAACAACAACGCGCTGAGTCAAAACAGACGTGGAGACACAGTCACTTACGAGCGATTAGGGAAAAACCCCAACTCTCTTTCCGACTTTTCACCTACGAATTTTGCGGTTATAGCAGAGTCTATGGGTGCAACTGGCTTTCGGGTGGAAGATCCCCAAGATCTGGAAGAGACTATACAGCAAGCCTTAGAACTAGACAGGCCTGTAGTCATTGACGTCCTAACAGATGTCAACCAATCTGCTCCTGCCCCTTGGGTCCCTTAAAGCATGCTCCTAAGACTATCATTCAACATCGCACATATCGGATAGTCCCGACGCCCGCCCCGGTAAAACGGAGGCACCGTATAGAAACAGGTTTGCCCCTGTTCGACTAACCGCTCGGCAATTTCTTTTAAATGGCTCAAGTTATCAGAAAACTTCTCAACTTCTGCGTTAACATTAGAAGGAACGTTTGAAAAACACAAGCTGCCTGGCTTAAGAACTTGGAGTCCATAATACACAGGCGCACCAAGATCTTTTCCTATCAATTTTCTGTACAAGTCTTGGAAATAAAGGGCTTTATCTGCACTGAAAATGGGTTGAGTAATGAAGAAATCACATCCCATTCGCACTCTGGTTTCAGCAAGGCGGACGACTGATTTGAGATCTCTGTTCAGATCCAAAGCCGACCCAATCTTGAACCGGTCAGCAGAAATATTATGTTTAGTCAACAATCGTTTCCCTTTGCCAATCACTTCTGAGGTGGTCAGGGCAGATCGGCGGTGTGAATCATTTCGGCTGGTCGGGTATTGATCGCCTGCAACTATGACTGCACCACATACATCCCACATGACCAAACCTAACAAGTCAGACATAATAATCAATTCGTCGAGATCCCTTATTGTGAGAGTGGCAAGGCTGTCAGCATGTTTTCTATATTGGAGATAAGCGGATGCCAGAGCGGACTCCACTCTGATCGAGTGACCTGGATTGGAAGCCACTATAACTAAGTCTGCATTAACTTCTGTATAATCCAAGGTCGCATTTTGGGGAGGAGAAAATTCACTAATTATGTGAATCCTGCGTTCGTATGAATCTATCCACGTCACGTACAGAATCCTTGCCGTACTAATCCATCTCGTTAAAACAATCTAGCAATTTCGACAGTCCTTTCGTTTCAGACAGCCCGGAAAAGTATTTAAAACCTCTTATGAAGGCCGTAACGTCCTTTGCCCGCATGAGCAAATGATCATACGTATCATTGGTGTTACATAGCGTTGTTACGCCCTCTTCCATTCCAACGTAAAGAGTGTTCTCTAACAAGATTTTCTGCGAGTTGGTCAAATTCGGAGACGCGAACCATTTGCTTGTGACAAGCGGTAATGACATCCACTCACTCCATTCGGAGGCCAAGTCATACTTATATTCAAAACCACGCATCCCATACCTAGTTCTTAGAGCAGGGTCACCAATCACCAATATGGCATCGTGATCGTCTTTTTGTCCAACGTAGGATACGTTGTTAAGGCTATATTTGTTTGATAACAGCAACTTCAGCAATTTTACAGCTGTAGATCCTTCGCCACCGATAGCTATCGAATGGCCATCCAGTTCGGAAATCGGATGTTTCGCATGCAAGAATAAATTGCCGCTCGATGCGGCGGTAGAGATAGCGAACCCACCGACTGGGTCAAACTGGTCGTCAAGTGCCGGAATATCGGCAGTGGGGACAGGTCCTGCGTCAATGGCCCCAGACACCAATAAATCTCGTACTCCGCTAGGAGAACTCTCAATCAATTCAAACTCTTGAGAGTACATGTCAAAGTAATAGGGTTCATAATTTAAGTATGGGACTTTGCAAACCTTGATAGCCATGCGTTACTATAACCTCAACTTCAATTAACAATCCACCATATCTTACACCAAGGGACCTAGAAGAAGTAAGCAAATGGCAAAAACATCTGTACTCTACGTCATATCAGTGTGCATCATTTGCATGTTAGGCTGGAGAGTGTCTGCAAACGCATTTTCAGTAAACGCACCGCCAGAACCGTCTATCACCCTGCCTCAGCAAATCACACCCTTTGACGTTAACGTCATAAACAACTTTCCTTTTGGTATCACAGTACAGATCTCCCCAGTAAATGATGTGATCTTTGAAGACTTGCGCCTTTCTTACCAAATCAAAGGACAGGCAAATAAAACGGGATATAGAATTGCAGACGACCCCAATGCTGTCCCTGTAGAGATTACAATCGAAAGTCAACGGGCAGGAACTTATATACCTCCCGGAACGACTATCTATTATTCCATTGAAGGACTCACTTCAACGGGGCTTTCTTATGAAAGTCCAGAATCAAAAATACTATATTTGGATCCCGGTTTCACTTGGAGTACTCTGTCAAATGACCTATCAGTTATTTATTATCATGGAGGCCCATCTTCGGAAGAAGCCAATGTAACCCAGCAGGTCATAACAGAAACTGCTGAATTCGCATTGCCAATGTTTGGCCATGATCCAACTGAGCAGTTCCATTTAGTATTATATGAGAATTATAGAGACATGGAGAAAGTCCTCCCTTTTCGGTCGGATGCTACCTCTACCCATCTTATGACTCAAGGTATGGCATTCCCTGAAGAACGCGTGGCAGTCATATATGCAGGAACTAACACTCTGAAAAGCACCACAGCACACGAATTCATGCACCTCTTATTGCATGATGCTGTAGGTAGATTCCATACCCGACTGCCCGCATGGTTCGATGAGGGGTTAGCGGAGTTCGGGAATTTATACCGAGCCAATGATTACGAATCTCCTCTGAGAGAGGCGATCAGCAGTAAAACTGACAAATCTATAAAATTTCTTAATACTTTTTCGGGGTCGCCAGAGGACATCATTGCTGCTTATGGCAAAGGTGCTTCCGTAGTGACCTATTTAGCAGACACATTCGGTAGAAATTCGTTTGCTGACTTAATTGCCAACTTCAAGGCTTCCATCAGCATCGAAAAGGCTTTACAAGCAACATACGATCTATCTATAGACGAACTAGAAGCAGCATGGGCGGCAGACCGCCAAGCAGACATGGCCTATCCTGCCGACGACCAAGTGAATCCGACAAAAAGTAAGGCGGATCAATTTCCTAGCAGAGTAACTACCGAGGCGCCGCCCAGCTGCAGTCGTTCCAAAGAACGTGCTCCTCTTGACTTCGCATCGGTTTTGCTTATTGTCGCTCCTATAGCCTTGTTTTTTAGACGAGGTTCGTGATTATCGGGTTCTGGGGTTGAATGCGTCAACCACGGCATCTCCCATCAGGTTAAACGTGAACAGTAAGACTCCCACAATGCCGACTGGAAACAAGATCATATGAGGGTTCGTCCTAAGGACTGAGATATTTCCATTTTCGAATATCATTACCCCTAGGCTTGGGGTGGGCGGTTGAATCCCTATGCCAATCCAGCTAAGAACTATTTCCGTTCCTGCAATTCCTGCAAGACTCGTTGAAACGGATACAATAATTGGAGCTAAGGTATTCGGGAGAATGTGCATAAATAATATTCTAGGCGTGGAGGAACCAATTGCTATGGCTGCGTCGACATATTGAGATTCTCGGATTTGTAACACTTGACCTCTGACAAGCCTCGCCATGCCAAACCAAGAAAAAATGGCCAAAGCAACGGATATCACCATATAATCTATAACCCCGGTCCGAACCAACGATTCAACGTCTATCCACTTCTCATTCTCCCATAAAAAAGACATTAGTCTGGGCTTCAACGTTGACACTATTAACAACACTAGGAAAATGTCAGGGAACGACGATGTGATCTCGCCCACTCTCATAATTACTCCATCAATCCATTTTCCGTAATATCCCGCAACCAATCCAAATGTAATCCCCAACAGCAAGCTACCACCTATCAACGAAGTCACAGTAATAATCACCGTTGTCCGAAGTCCGTAAATGATCCTAGTTAAAATGTCTCGACCCAATCGATCTGTTCCGAACGGATGAGAGAACGATGGGGTTTGTTTTGCATTCATTAAGTTTTGATCATTATATTCATACGGCGTGACGACGGGAGCAAAAATCCCGGAGCCATATAATAAACAAATGAGGATTATACACGCCATACCAGCTTTATGAGACGCAAGACGTTTCAGGGAACTTGATAAAAACCCTGATCGCATATCAGAATCGAAAGGAATAACTTGTTTAGGCATTATTTCTCCCTTGTATTCTGATTCTTGGGTCTATAATCGGGTATAACAAATCAATCAACAAATTGGTGAGGGCAAAGGCAGTAGTACCTATGATCACTAAGGCCATAATCACGGGATAGTCTCTGGAAAAAAACGACTCAACAGCCAAAAGCCCTATCCCTGGGATGCCAAAAAATGCCTCAACTATGAAAGAGCCACTTATCAATCCGGCTAAAGCGAAGCCCAAAGTGGTTACTATCGGAATCATCGCATTTCTAAAAACATGTAGGGTTGCGATATATCTAGGCGGCAGACCTTTTGCATGAGCTGTGCGTACAAAATCCTGAGAAAGGACTTCTAATGTAGCCGCCCTAGTAAGCCGGGCAATAATCGCTGTACCGGGTACTCCCATCACCAATGCCGGAAGCACAATACCGAGATCGAAGAAACCTTCTAATCCGTGGGTTGGAAAGATTGGAATTTTCAAGGCAAAAACTAATAGGAGTACTGGTGCTGTAAGAAAAATCGGTACTGATTGACCCAATAGAGTTAGAGAAATGGCAAGGGAGTCCTTGTAGGTTCCCTGCCGATAGGCTGCATACAGGCCGATCGGGATTCCCAACATCAGCGAAATCATCAGTGCTGCAGCTCCTAACTTAGCTGACACTGGGATCCGATTCTTTATTAGATCCATTACGTCTCGGTTTTTGTACTTATAGCTTTCTCCGAAATCTCCATTGACCACGCCGGAAAGGTAAATACCATATTGAACTAACAATGGTTTATCAAAATGGTATTCGGATGCGATTCTAGCGGCAGTCTCGGGGTCGTTGTATTGCCCCATAATCACTTCCACTGGATCTCCAGGGCCAAATCTACCAAGGGTGAATGTGATGAAGGTAACTATCAACACCAGTATTGGCGTCCATAATAACCTTCTAAGCACATAAGCTTTCACCTACGATCCGGATCCCTTTTCAAAATAAATGTATCTAAGTTTAGGTATAGACAAAGGAGTTAGATAGTAGTTTTTAACATACGGTTTAATTAACAAGTATCCTTCGGCACTGTTCCAGAGAGGTATCCAAGGAGCATCTTTCAAAATCAGAGACTCAGCTTCATTGTATAAACCAAAACGTTTTGCTTGGTCGGGTTCAATACGAGCCAGTGCCAACAAATCATCGACTTTGTCATTGGCATACCCAGTGTGGTTGTTAGTACTATCGCTGTGGAATAGCACATCAAGAAAGTTTTCTGGATCTGGATAATCTGCAATCCATCCAACTTTAAACATTTGAAAGCGTCTTTTATTCAAGTCCTGGAGGAAAGTAGCCCATTCAGTTTGTTGTATATTAATGATAATCCCTAAGTTTTGTTCCCATTCTTGAAGCATAACTTCCAGATCCAAGTCTACGGGGGCTCCAAACCCTCCAGGTATACTCAATTGGATATTGGGCATATTTTCCAAATCGTCGCCATACTTAGAGGCAGCAAGCAACGCTTTTGCGCGTTCAAGGTCATAAGTGTATCCGTTTACTTGATCCGAATATCCAGGAAATCCAAAAGGTAAAATCCCGTTCGCAGGAACAATCAACCCACTGTATAAAGTGTCTGCAATAGCTGACTTATTCACTGACATATTCAGAGCTTGCCTGACTTTAGGATCATCAAACGGTGGCTCCTCAACATTCATTCCTATATAATTCACGTTAAAAGCAGGGGGAGCCTTTACCACATCACTATAGATGTTGCTGGTTGGATCTAATGCTCTGTCCAGGTCGTCAATGCCGATACCAGAGATATCAATTTCATCATTTTCATACATGATCATGCTATTCCCGCCGCTCAAAATCATGTCAACCCCATCAAGATTTGGTGGCCCCAGATGATACAGATTGTTCCTTTTTAGCTGTAGAAATTCACCAGGTACATAATTAGCCATAACGAACGGTCCTGTTCCATTCGGGGAAAACATCCATGTGCCCGGCGCGGATTCCACAGAGTCTTTATCGAGCACAAATGCAGTAGGATATGTAAGTTTGGGCAGGAAGTATGCTTTGGGTTGATCGATAGCGATGGTCAAAGTGTAATCGTCATTGACAATTACACCATCTACGCTCCCAGTTTTGCCCTCTAGCTTGTCACTAACACCTATAATATCTCCAAGATAAGTACTGGCTACGATGGATTTCGTGTCGGGGGAAGCAGCCCGTTCCAACGACCACTTGAAATCTTGTGCCGTAACTGACCGACCATCATGAAATTTCGCATCTTTTCTTATTTTGAATTCATACTCGGTGCCATCAGAACTCATTTCCCAACTTTCAGCTAAATCAGGTACAAAATTCAAGTTAGGGTCAATTGTTACCAATCCTCCGTAAATCTCAACAATCACCGTGGATGAGGTTGCGTCAGACGTGGTGTGCGGATCTAGAGACGGCGGATCGGAGTACAATCTTACAAAGGTTCCTCCTTGTGGTAGTTCTGATGCACGAATTGCATCTGAATATTCCGGGTTATAAACAGGCAAGTTTCCAGAGGACATTTTGGAAGGGGTCTCCGGGGTCTCCCCAGCGGGACCGGACCCTATGTTTGAAGAGCCTATATCTGGGGCAGTCCATTCCTCTGATCCGTCGGTGCCATTGCAAGCGAGCACCATACCAATCAATAACACTACCACTGCAACACTGCTTCGCTTTTTTTGTACCATCGTATTTTTAACTCCTCTTTATAAACATGTGGTACTACTTTAACAAATTGAGAATGAAATCTGAACTGGTGTTATTAGTCGCCTTCTCAATCAGAGGTTCCGACTCTATGAGGTGGGTCTGTCCCTTAGGAGTCAGTCGCCATAAAGCCTTATTCGAATTCGGTCCGGATGGATCCATTTCCACATATCCAGATTTACGGCCCTGCGCTATCGCATTCCCTAATTTGGAGTACCATCTAGGCAGAAAATTACTCGCCAGAATTTGATGTTCTTTATTAAACTTATCGGGTATAGACTTTAGCCTGGATTCAAATTCATCAACCATTTGTTTCCTCGAGAGGGAAGGCCATTGGCTTAGCATTTTTAGCACAACCACGATCATTAACTGCATGGGTATTCCTTGCATCATCTGACTTCTAGGATCTTTTAACAGCGGAAGACCCAACAGTCCTCGTAACGCATTATCCGCTGTGCCAAAATCTGCCACCAAACTATCGATTTTAGACTTTACGGCTAGACTCACTCGAATATTGGCATATTTTTTCTTCACGACTGACTTCCCTTAACAAATCTTTGTAATTTATTTTATACAAAGGTTGGGGGTATTTGCAGGAGTATATCGACAGAATATTATGAATCCATATACTTCAGGTCCCTGTCATTTATGATATAATTCACGCCGCTGTGGCGAGCGTAGCCAAGTGGTCTAAGGCGCCTGGTTGTGGTTCAGGAGATCGTGGGTTCGAATCCCATCGCTCGCCCCATGGTAATTTGCCACCGTAGGGTTTCTGTGCGCCTGTAGCTCAATGGATAGAGCACTAGTCTTCGGAACTAGGTGTTGGGGGTTCGAGTCCCTCCAGGCGTGCCACCCATAAATTCCAATGGACTTAAATGAACACAAAACCAAATAGCAGCACAGACAATACAATTTCTTGGCATCCTTGGGATGCAGATGCGTTTAAACTGGCGCAGACGGCTGACAAACCAATTTTACTAATGATCACCGCCCAATGGTGTTATTGGTGCCACGTCATGCTTGAAGACTCTTATATGGACCCTGATGTTATATCCTTCGTGAACGACAGATACATACCAATACTAGTAGATAATGATCGAAGGCCCGAAATCAATTTCAGATATAACGTGGGAGGATGGCCTACAACTGCTGTATTGACACCTCATGGAGGGATGTTGGCAGGAGCTACATATCTAACGCCAGACCAACTTCTGTCGATGCTTTATGAAATCTCGGAAGCTTACTTGCAAGACAAACCCGGTCTTTACGACCGAGCCAGAGAGTTATTTCTTCAGCACCAACAACGGGCTTCTAGGGTAGGATTACAAGACGTTAACATCGAAGCCGCCCCAAGGGTACTAGACCATGGACTGATTGAGTCCATTTGCAGGATGAGTGTTGGCACATATGACCCGGTGTATGGCGGGTTCGGGTACGAACCGAAGTTCCCCAATGCTCCTATCTTATCTCTGATGTCTCATTTCTATGCTCGTACCGGAGAACTTTTTTTTGAAATCATCATCAGAAAAACCTTAGATGCATTACAAGCATCACCTATGCATGACGACCAAACCGGCGGTTTTTTTCGTTACACCAAGACCAGAGATTGGAGAGACCCCCAATACGAGAAGTTATTAGAAGATAACATAGTAATCGCGTCAGCATATTTCAATGCCGGACTTTCTCTGAATGAACCCAAATATTTAGAAACATTCAACAAGACAATTAGTTTTATCCATGACACTTTATATGACTCCTCATCTCTAAGCTACAGAGGAAGTATAGGAGCAGATTCAGACTACTTCAGGTTAAACAGCGCCCAACGGTTAACCGAAACACCTCCATCCACTGACCCTTATAGTTACTTATCAGCTACTGCTAAATACCTGTCTGTTGTCTTGCAAGCAAAACTCGCACAAATACCCATAGAAATCGACCATTCTACCTTTGATGACATTTTGACTAACTTGTACGAAAAAGTTTCGTCTCCTGTAACAGTACATGCATATCAAGGCAAAAATGCGGGCCAACCGACTAACCTGCTAGTGGATTTAGCTGCAGTGGCAGAGTCGCTCGGATTAGCAATACAAACCAATACCCTGTCTAAAGAACAATGGCTCTCTCCTTTAACTTCTTTGATAGAAACGATGATGTTAACGTATTATGACGAGCGGCGGGGAGGTTTCTTTGATATTCCTCAAGGCGTTAGACAACCTGGATACATGGGAATACGCGAAAAGCCACTACCGGAGAATCTAACCGCCATTAAGGCGTTAATTGCTTATCATAAAGCCCTTGGGGGAGCACCATACGCGGATGCCATTAGAATCACCTTATTAGCATTTTTGGACGTGTATGGAGAATACGGAGAACATTCAGCAGACTATGGTTTAGTCGCATCGATATATTTGGATCTGGCCGGATTAGACCATCTATCAGCCTAAAGGGCAGTTAATGGAAAAATGTCATAAAAACACGCATAATACACTTACTACGCACAGGAGTACCATTTGAACAACACAAGAACCAATTGTGGAGAGGTCTCAGATTCCCACATTAACACAGACATAACCCTGAAAGGATGGGTTGCCAATCGACGGGATCACGGCGGATTAATTTTCATCGACCTAAGAGATAGGTCAGGCATCATTCAGGTCACAGTAAACCCTGATGAAAATTCAGAAGCTCACATAGCAGCAGAAAACGTACGTTCAGAATGGGTCCTCGAAATTACAGGAACCGTTAACCTCAGGCCTGAAGGGACTCAAAATGATAACCTTCCGACGGGGATGTACGAAGTATCGGCCACCCATATCACCGTCCTAAACCCATCACTAACGCCGCCTTTCTACATCGAAGACGGAGTAGAAGTAGATGAAGCGCTACGCTTAAAGTACCGTTATTTAGACCTACGGCGGCCCGAAATGTTCAACCTTTTACAACTAAGGTACAAAGTGACCAAATTTATTCGGGATTTCCTAGATAAAGAAGGATTTTTGGAAATCGAAACGCCGATTTTGACAAAAAGCACTCCAGAGGGGGCTCGAGATTTCTTAGTGCCTAGTAGACTACAACCAGGATCATTTTACGCTCTCCCACAATCCCCTCAGCAAATGAAACAACTCCTTATGGTGGCGGGCGTCGAAAAATATTTTCAAATCGCACGTTGTTTCCGAGACGAAGACCTAAGAGCTGATAGACAGCCAGAATTCACCCAATTAGATATTGAAATGAGTTTTGTAACCGAAGAAGACATTTATGATCTCACTGAAAGACTTTATACCCAGATGATTTCTACTGTTCAACCCGAGCGAGACATGGTTACACCGTTCCCTAGAATCACATATGATGTAGCAATGTCCAAATACGGATCTGACAAACCTGATTTGAGATTTGGCCTCCCTATGACTGACATCACCTCAATAGCTGCCAAAACAGAGTTTCAGGTATTCAAAACCGTCATTAACAATGGTGGTTTTATCAAAGCAATCTGCGTATCTGGAGAGGGTTCATTAAGCAACAATGGTATTAGGAATTTGAATAGGATCGCATCCGAAGTGGGTTCACCCGGACTCGCACATATCAGGATATCTGACACCGAAACATTGTTTTCACCGGGTTTAACCATGGACGTCACAATCCTCCAGGAATTAAAGGACCAGCTTGACTCGTCAGGAACCGATCTGATTCTAATAATGGCTGGAATGGAACCCCAAGTCAGCGTTATGCTTGGAGAATTCAGATTGCGGGTTGGGGAATTCTTCAAGCTGATTGACCAGAACAAGCTATCTTTCTGTTTCGTGACAGAATTTCCATTATTCGAGAAAGATCCAAACAGCGGAGGTTGGACATCTTCGCATCATCCTTTCACAGCACCCCAAGAATCCGATTACGGAAAGCTCAGCGAAGGAGACTACGGGAACATTAAAAGTAAAGCATACGACTTGGTATGCAATGGAATGGAACTTGCCAGCGGCAGTATCCGAATCCATAATCAAGACACTCAGACTAAAGTGTTCCAAATTCTTGGACACAATCAAGAAGAAATTCAATCTCAATTCGGTCAAATCATTGAGGCGTTCCAATATGGGGCTCCTCCTCATGGAGGGATAGCTCCTGGCATTGATAGATTGATAGCTATTTTATCCGGTTCAGAGTCAATCCGAGATGTTATCGCCTTCCCCAAAACACAAAGCGGGACGGACCTGTTATTTAGTGCGCCGTCTTCAGTGACAATAGAACAACTAGCTGATTTGGGTATCAGCTTAAAGCAAAATTAGGAGGAATTTTCATGAACAATTTTGACTACACCGGCCTTTTTTCACAAACTTCTAGGAACAAGACCCCCAACACTCACGCCCATGCGAAATATGATTTTGCTGTAGCGTATCCGGACCCTGAATCATTACCTTTAAACGAACTGGTGCAATCGCTGCAGACAGCCTTAGATCGTGAAGGCAAAGAATTAGCTTATTATGAAGACTTGGTCGGTCTACACGGTTTACGGGCCTTAGTGGCTGAAAAATTAAACCGAGATCGCAAAATGGATATTTCAGCCAGTGACGTTGTAATCACCTCAGGGTCAGGCGAAGCAATTAGCATGGTTATCCAGGCATTAACAGATCCAGGGGATGTGATCATTACTGAAAAGTTTGTTTATTCCGGTACTCTGAACCAGATGCAAAGATTCGACGCAGATGTTAGAGCCGTCGAATGTGACGACTCAGGCATTGACGTCACAGCACTTGAAGCCCTGATAAAGGACGTTTTAAAACAAGGCAAGAAAATCAAATGCCTTTATACAATCCCTACCTTCCAAAACCCTATTGGCTGGACCATGCCCGAGGACAGAAGAAAAGATGTAATCGCAATATGCCATAAATATGACATCCCTATATTCGAAGATGACTGTTATTTTGATCTCCGTTACGAAGGGGACGATGTAGATTCATTTTATTCCATGGACACCAGAGGCCAGACAATCTACGTTGGATCATTCTCAAAAATCATTGCCCCAGGAATGCGCCTTGGTTATCTAATCGCTCCTGAAGAGGTCCGAAACAGAGCGTGCAGCTTTAAGGCAGGAGCTACAAACCCTTTTGCATCGTTGGCTGTTCAAGAATACCTAACTAACCACATGTACGATCACATAGATGATCAAAATACAGCATTCAGACAAAAGCGGGATTCAATGCTCTCAGCATTAGGTGAATCCTTAGGCTCTAGGGCAGAATGGAATGTCCCGCAAGGGGGATTGTACATATGGGTAAAATTCCCAGAAGGTACAGATATGGAAGCCTTTCAACAAACCTGTTTTGACGAAGGGGTTGGATATCTAAACGGAAAAGGGTATTCCCCTGAAGGGATTGGAGAAAATTATGTTCGGTTATGCTTTGGACATGCGACCGTAGAGGATTGTTACCAAGGTACTCTTGAGTTCGTCCGTATACTAGAAAAACACAATATTATATAAATTCATGTCCTTATTTAACGAGGTTTGATGCCTACCCATATATTACTACTAGGAAGCGGAGAACTTGGCAAAGAATTTTGCATTAGTGCAAAGCGCCTTGGAGCGTTCGTCACAGCGTGTGATAATTACGACAATGCACCTGCGATGCAGGTGGCTGACGACTACAGAGTATTCAATATGCTTAACGGAGACTTGCTAGAAGATGTCATCTCCCAAATCAAGCCGGACCTGATCATTCCGGAAATAGAAGCATTACGTACAGAAACTTTGGCGTCAAAAGAGGAAAAGGGGTTCGTCGTTATACCCACTGCAAGGGCAGTGAACCTTACGATGAACCGCGATCGAATCCGGAATCGTGCTGTAGAACTGGGATTAAAAACTGCCAGATTCGCCTATGCAACTAGTCAAGCTGAACTAGCACAACAATTACCCAACATTGGTCTCCCCTGTGTAGTTAAACCGGTCATGAGCTCAAGTGGTAAAGGGCAGACAGTAGTACGTAATGCCTCTGACGTAAGTGATGCGTGGAATTACGCAGTAGATGGAATGAGAGGAGATCGCCCGACTGTCATACTGGAAGAATTCATCAATTTTGATTACGAAATTACTCTATTAACTGTCCGTACGGTTACCGGTGAAACTCTGTTTTGCCCAAGCATAGGCCATGTACAAGTTGACGGCGATTACAGATATAGCTGGCAGCCCGCGATTATCGGCCGGAACGGCATACCTTCAGAGATTGAACAAAAAGCTCAAGCCATGGCTCAGCTTATCACGGACGACCTCGGAGGGGTTGGCATCTTCGGAGTAGAATTTTTCATTTGCAACGACCAGCCAATATTCAGTGAACTCAGCCCAAGACCCCACGATACTGGAATGGTAACGATGTACACTCAAAACCTCTCAGAATTTGATCTTCACGCACGTGCGGTGTTGGGTTTTCCAATTCCGGAGATCTCTTTGCTAAGGCATGGTGCATCCCACGTTATACTCGCCAGCGAAGAAGCAGATTCTTTCCATTATGTAGGAATAGACGCCGCCTTGGCCATCCCCAAAACCGATGTCAGAATTTTTGGTAAGCCAAGCACTCGACCCCAAAGAAGGATGGGGGTAGTCCTCGGACCTAGTGTCGAAATTGCTACCAAAGCAGCAAACCTGATAACGGTAGTTACAGATTCTACCCTCTAAAGTCGAATTGCTCGAGCAGGTCGCCAATCGACTGCCTGAATCCTGAGTATTCCAATTCCCCATACGGTAGCATTGCCGCTCCAGACCACCCTTGAGAACGCATTTCTATCCCTTTCTCTTGAGCCTTTAAGCGAGTGTAATCCCAGGATTGATTATCAAAGAAATCAGCATACGAGTTGGAAAAACTTCCATCGGCGGCTAGAGAGAATCCTACACAAGATACTAACGGAAGGCAATACATTCCCGTTACCGGAGTATTGATTGGAACTGGCATCAATGGCATCACATGAGACCCACGAGCATCCCCCCCGATGTAATGGGCTTTCGCAAAAGGAGAAATTAGCTCTTCCGGCGCTGGAAAAATCCCTTGGTTTCGTACTAAAGCCACAGGATCATCTTTCCCTGTGTAGGTGCCCGCAATATTATGCATACGGGTAGCAGATACAGCAGCCGCCACTTGGCCACTATATCTAGAAACGATCGAATCAATACCGAATCTCTCGTTGTCACGCAGTAACACAGTAATTTTGTAGTAATCTTCAGGAGCATTCAGGCTGATGATACTATCTCCATCAGTATTGTCCATGTCTATGATATTGAAGGTAAATCCTTCACCTAGCCTCGGTAACATCAGTCCACCACAATACATAGGATCAGCAAATCCTAGAAACAAAGGCAGGTTATATGCACCGGGACCACATTTGTCTGCCGCCAACACCATAAACGACTCCGCAGGGCGCATCGGATTCTGTTTACCTGGTTCATGTTCGAATTCGATCTCTGCAACAGCTGGACCGGCACCCCTTATATTGCTAGACGGAGCATCAGCCAATAGATCTTGACCAGCGCCATACAGACCGTGTTTTGCAGCGATATCCGTACAATGCAGGAAGGTTTTCCACGCAAATTGGTGCACGTCAGTGTCATCTTTCCCGTGTGTATGTGAGGCCGTGATACAAATGTCATCGCCTGTATGGGTGACAAACGCGTCAATCAGTAGTCCGCTAGCCACCGCATCTTTGGCATCTTGCCGGGCTGCTTCCATCATTGCTTCAGATGGCTGAGTATGACCCCCTATGGATCCGACGTCAGCTTTCAAAATTGACAAAGTTATTTTCATTGCTCCCCCGTTTATGTAAAGTTCTCGTGATACTATACCACGTATTTGTCCCTTATCAGAGCTGTTCTTGTCTCAATTTTATGTTGAGTTGGTCGCCTTTGTATGGGATAATTTTCAGGTGAGTCAGTTTTAGGTACAAATTTGCTATGGATCCAATGAACATTTTATTTTCTGTCTTTTCTCTAGGGATAATTACTTTATGGGCCGCCCGTTTAGCAATGCGTAGAGGCAAGAGTCCCTATGTATGGGGTGGAGCAGCACTGGGTTTGTCCGTTATCCCTTTACTGATACCTGGGCTCGCAGGATTACAAATTCTGGGAATTATCCCCGTAGTTATCCTTATGATAAACCCCCCAGTCAGTAACAAAAAAAAGGTAACCACTGCAAACAGGTTTTGTCCGTACTGCGGTGCATTACAAGCCCCTATTTATAACCCTGATACTCACGAACATCCATCAATCGAATGGACCTGTACAGGTTGTGATCGCTCAGTAACCGAGTACTCCGCCCCAACGGTTACTTCCGAGCCAACGCCTATCGACTCCACAGGTGACCGAAGCCCTATCGTCGCACCTGCAGATCAAGAAAGTGAACAAGACTTACTCCTAGAACCAGAGGAGTCACTAACCCCAACGCCAAGTCCCACTATCACGCCTCCTAGGGTCACTCCACAAATCTTCACAGCGCGTGGCAAAGAACTACTAGAGCAGAACAAAACCACTGAGGCGGTTGATCAATTTACTAAAGCATTAGCACTAGACAAAGCTTTCGTTGAGGCACTGACCTATAGAATCCAAGCGTACCAAACACTTGGCCTGAACGACTTGGCTGCAGAGGACCAGGCATCCCTTGCTTCTTTGTCCTGATTAAACAGCCATTATATGGAATCCTGCATCAACAGGAATAACCGCCCCTGTTATACCAGAAGACATATCGCTAACTAAAAACAAGGCGGTGTTGGCAACTTCTTCAGAAGATATATTCCTCTTCATAGGGGCCCTATCAGCATGTATTTTTTTCATATCAAGAAAACCACTGATACCACGAGCTGCCAATGTGTCCAGCGGGCCGGCGGAAATCGCATTAACTCGTATCTTGTCCGGGCCATGCTCGAAGGCCAGCTGACGAACGCTATGTTCCAGAGCGGCTTTAGCAGTACCCATAACGTTATAACCGGGATAAACATTGTGAGCCGCGTCAAATGTCATCGTTATTATGCTTCCGCCCTCTTCCATTAATTCAGTTGCCCATTTTGTTATGGGGATCAATGTAAAAGCGCTTATATCAAGAGCCACTTGAAAGCCTTCTCTTGTGGTATCGGTAAAGCGGCCGGAAAGTTCTTCTTTATTCGCAAAGGCAATGCTATGAACGACAAAAGAGATCGAGCCAAATTTTTCTTTGACAATCTGGAAAGCCTGTTCTAAATCCACATCTGAGCTAGCATCACAAGGGATCAAAACCGGATCGCGCAATTCATCCGCCAATTTTTCAACGCGAGATTTCAATCGTTCATTCTGGTAAGCGAGGCCGATCTGTGCCCCATAAGAATCAAGTTTCTTCGCAATCGCCCAAGCAATACTTCTCTCGTTAGCTACCCCAAAGATAATGCCTGTCTTTCCTTTCAAATCCACTGTCCCTATTCTCCTTTAGTTCAATTCGTTGGTATTGTATTAGGCTAGTCTATGTTTGGCAAAACATCATTGACGAACCGCCTGAGTTGCGACAACTGGTCAAAGGAAGCAAATCTTACGATCACCGTAGTCGCCCCACTTTGGGCATAGCTGTTAATCCGTTCGATTATTCGCGAGGGGGAACCAAACGGACCCCAAGCATCACCCCAGATGTTGGCTCCATAATACTCTGTTAAAAATGCGGTCGCTTCATCGAATGCATTTTTGTCATTTGAGTCAATATTAATAGTCACGTACATGATCTTCTCTACGGGGACACCTTTCTCATAATTTGAACCTCGGAAAGCATCGAACATTCGGGACCCTTTCTCAAATTCTTCAGGGGAATCCGTGATAGAAATAAACCCATCACCATATCTTGCCGCCCGTTGAAATTGGATGTCCAGCCCATGTCTGGCATGAGCCGCTACTACAATGGCAAAAGGATTTTCGTCCTTTTGATTCATCTCCAATTTTGAGATCTGGTAATAATCGCCTTTAAAATCAACCAGTTTGTGATTCCTAGAGGTGTGTAAGATCTCGAGCACCTCTTCGAATCTCGCCCTCCTAGTCTTGTAGTCAATCCCTACATTTTGCCATTCACGTTTCTGCGCTTCATTAAACGCTCCCCCAAGACCCATCCCCATTATTAGGCGCCCCCCGCTTATGCTTCCTAAGGTGTTAATGGTTTGGAGCAAATGGCCAGGTGATCTTAATACAGGCAGTAACACCGACGTCCCCAATTTAATATTTTCCGTCCTCTGTGCAAGAGCAGCCAATACAGTCAATGGTTCAAATCTAGGCTTAGCAGAAAGGGAATCTCCTACCCAAACGGAATGCAGCGCCAAGCCGTCGCATTCGCAAGCCATGGCGGATATTAACTCCCAAGCAGAGCCTGGAGCATTATTAAACAAAGCGCCTCTGGTAGGGAGAAGGATTCCTATCTTAGTCATTAATAAACAGAAGCTTGGTCATATAATCTTTCCAATAAACCCGGTTCCATATGAGTATAGGACACCAAGTCATCAGTTGTGTCTAAATCAAACCCTAATCCATTGCTCGTATAAATGGAAACGGAATGCTCGACTCCGGCCGCCTGAGCCAAATGCCTAGCGAAACTCCGTTGCCCCATCTGAGGTTCAAATGGTACTCCGGGAGGAACCAATATCCCGTTGGTTCCCCCGTCTTTTCTTGCGGGGGCCAATGCGATATTCTTTTGGTTGCCGCTGGTCCGTATCAGGTTATAGACATCTGCCGACTTCACAAACGGCAAATCTCCTGCCAGAAACATAGCCGATTTCCCAGATTGTAAAATGTCTCCAAAAACCGCTTTCAAAGATTCATTAAGATCATTTCCTGGATCGGGGACCCACTTACCGCCCGTACCTTCCCCTACGGCAGCGACGCGATCATCGCCACCCACGATAACGAATTCGATTACGCCCGCGCCTACAATCGCATCAATCACAGTAGTCAACATCCCTATGACTAAATCGCCCCGTTCTTGGTCGGTAAAAGCTTCAGACAACCTGGACTTGCCGTGAATTAGTGGCTTCATTGGGATGGTAGCAATGATTTGGTTGACTTCAGACATGTTGTCCAACTTCCAACACTGCGCTGGCAAGGGATATTTTTTCATGGTCGTTGTTCATAATTATTGGTAGCATCTTAACAGAAAAGCCCATTTGAACTAAAGCAGGTTCGAACATACGATCCGAACTATCTATAATCATCCAGCTGCAAAAATTTTGGTAGTACTTCCCTAAACCAACAACCGAAGCCTCCATGCCCAATTCATTCATCAATTTTCCTGCTGGTCCGCTAACCGAGCCGTTCCCAATTAAAGGGCTGACGCAGATAGTCTTATACGAATAGTTTCGAATGAGGTCCTTTGCTGCATCAACCGATAACATCGGCCCGATACTTAGTAGAGGGTTAGATGGACAAATAATGATTAGATCGGCGTCAATTAGACTTTGTTTTGCTTCATCAGTAATTTGGGCTTTATCGTGTGAATATACTATCTTAGAAATAGGGGGAATCCATCTATGCTTCACAAAGTATTCTTGCATACTTAATTCCCCAACATTTGATATCAATTTGGTAGATATTTTTGCGTTAGAGATGGGGATGACCTTATTTTTAACGCCAAAACGCCTGCATATTTCATGGGTGACTTCTGTCAAGGATTGTCCCGTTGACAATAGGTTCGTCCTTACCAAGTGTGTGGCAATATCTTTGTCTCCCAAATTGAACCAGGTATCTTGATTGAGAGCAGCTAGGCTCGATAATACAGTGTATGATTCGTCCTTCAATCCCCAGCCTTTCTCGGTGTCAGACAATCCCGCTAGCGTATACATTACTGTATCAAGATCAGGACATACATGAAGTCCGTGAAAAATGTCGTCATCTCCTGTGTTTACGATGCAAGTCAAGGATTCGGGTTCACTAACAGAAGACAAACCTTGAATTAGTTTTGCACCACCAACACCACCAGCCAACGCTACAATTTTCAATGTCATTCGACGTTGGCAGGTTTCTCTTTAGGATGAGAAAACCTGAAGTCGTCACTTTTGGCGAGTAGCGAATAAGAGCCAAAAATCTTCTCAACGTCTGCGCCGACTTGGTCAAGTAAACTATGATTGGTTTCGGACCCAAGGTCCACAGATTTTATTTGGTAATTTGTCAAACGTTCCGCTGGGATCCTCCCTGCCTCTCTGATCATGTCTTTAAATTCTCCAGGCCGCATCAATTGCCCGTGGGTGGCGCCAGCTGAAGTCGAGATACTTTCATTGATCAGAGTCCCTCCCAAATCATTCACGCCGGCATTCAAAAGCATTTGGCACATTTTACTGCCTTCTTTAACCCATGAAGCTTGTATATTGGGGATCCAGTTATTTAGCATAATTCTTGAAACAGCATGTACTTTCATAACATCCATAGCAGTTGGTCCTTGTTTCATAGGTCCTCCACTTATGTTTTGAAGGAACATAGGTGCCTCAGCATGCACAAAGCTCAACGGTACAAATTCTGTAAACCCTCCAGTACATCCCTGTATATTCCTTATCAGTTCTATGTGGTTGGCGACGTGCAGATGAGTTTCTACATGTCCGAACATCACCGTGGAGGTGGTGGGTATACCCATGCGATGAGCTTCTGTGATCACTTCAGTCCACTGTTGAACAGAAATCCGGCCTGGAGAGATTACATCTCTAAGTTCTTGGTCCAAAATTTCCGCTGATGTTCCTGGAAGACTACCTACACCAGCTTCCAAAAGTTGTTGCAAATAATCTTTGATGGTGCACTTTGAACGAACTGAACCATACAATACTTCCTCAGGAGAAAACCCATGTATATGCAGTTCAGGCAGTTCTTCTTTAAGTGCCTGACACAATTTGACATAGAGATCTCCTTCCATTTGCGGGGGAAGCCCTGCCTGAATACACACTTCTGTAGCCCCATATTCCATTGCCTCTTTGGCTCGTAGGATAATTTCTGACACTGGTAGAAAGTAACCTTCTTCTTGCCTAAAGTCACGACTGAACGCACAAAATCCGCATCGTTTTATACATACATTAGTGAAGTTAATATTACGGTTGACAACATATGTGACAAGGTTTCCGTTCGTTCGTTCCCTAAGTTCATCTGCTACTGCGCAAGTCGCGGTGTATTCCATTCCTGTTGTGCCCAGTAGCCTGGCCCCTTCTTCAGGACTTATATCTGTGCCGCATAGCGCTTTATCTAGGATAGATGCGACATCCCAGGAAATTTTGCCAAAGAGAGAATCGATCCTTTGGTCTACAGATCTATTAGTCTCAGGTGATATACCCACCAATTCCTCCTTTTTTGTAGCCTGTGCCATCAGACTGCCCTACAACCTTATCATACAGAGATTCTTCGATGAAACCTTTGGCCTTTGACATGAACTCTGGATAAACAGGAAATCTAGGTTTTAATTCGAGCCCTTTCTTTTCGCACACTGCATTCAATTTAGAAATGGTTGGCCATTTTGCCTCAGGATTCACATGATCAATGGTGAGCGGAGATACGCCTCCCCAATCGTTAATACCATCGTCCAGAAAACTTTGGAAGTGGTTGGGAGACAAATTCGGAGGGACTTGCAAATTTATCTCAGGTCCCATGATTAATCTGGTTACAATCAGGGCCCAAGATAAATATTCTTGAGTAGCATCAGATACATCGGCCATTGGAGTTTCTTTTTTTGCTCTAAAATTTTGAACAATCACTTCTTGTATATGCCCGAATGTTTCATGAAGCTTTTTGATAGCAAGAATACTGTCAACCACATCTTGTTTACTCTCTCCGAGCCCTATCAAAATACCGGTAGTAAAAGGAATTCTGAGTACCCCGGCGTTCCTCAAAGTTTTCATGCGCGCAACAGGTCTTTTGCTTGGAGCAAACTCGTGAGGCATACCAGGGCCAAACAATCTGTCAGAAATCGACTCAAGCATCAACCCCATAGACACATTAGATGAGCGTAAAGATTGTAATTGTCGTTTACTCATAGTTCCTGGGTTTGCATGCGGTAGCATCTCGGTTTCATCATTCACCACTTGGCATACGTCTGCTAAATAGTCCAGTGTGGATCCATAACCCATGTTTTTCAACCACGCTTTGGCTACGGGATATCTGCTCTCTGGCCGTTCTCCCAAAGTAAACAAAGCTTCAGCACACCCCAATCCCGCCCCCTCTTTAGCTAGATCTAGGACTTGTTCCACATTCATGAACAAATCATCTAAGTCTTCAGGCTCTTTTCTGAAAGTACAGTATCCGCAATAATCTCTGCACATATGGGTCAAGGGAATGAAAACTTTAGGTGAAAACGATATGATATTACCTTTCCCGGTCCGAGCGATCCTATATGAGAGGCCGCGAGCAGCGTCAATATCGTCATCGGCAAATTGTAGTATCTCTTGCGCTTCCACGGGCCCGACAGGCCACTGCTGGTCTTCTTGTGACCAACGCATCAGACATTCTTCGATTATACTACCGATATTTCTCCTTGGGATAATCGCCATATTACTGCATAGGTGAATAATCAGTCGGTCTTAGAATCATGTTCCGAACCCTGGCATTGATCGGACCGTCAACTTCTGATTCAGCTCTGATTTTTTGCCACTCAGCGTCATTCTGAAAATTAGTCCATTTGTTTTCTCTATCGGCAAGGCTATCAAAGCCTAACATATACACCAGCTGATTACTTGTTCCTATGTCTTCTGTCCAAAACCCAACCACGTGAATAGCGTGTTTCTCAAACAGTTTTACCGTATGGTTAGAAAAACGGCTATTCAGGTCACCTAATTTACCAGGGATAGTTTCATAGATTCTTAACTCGTAAATCATTAGGACTCTCCTATAGGTTGATACCTTGATTGTAACTAGATCAACGGGTTTTTACAAACCTTCCAGCCTGCTTTGATCGCTTCCTTGAGACGGCATTGTCTTCCCAAGGTATTCATATGCGGCTCTTGTAGCTATTCTGCCTCGAGGGGTCCGCTCGATAAACCCTAGTTGCATCAGGTAAGGCTCTAAGACATCCATCACAGTATCAGCTTCTTCGCTGAGAGAGGTGGCGAGAGTGTCCAGACCGACGGGTCCCCCATGAAACTTGTCGACGAGGTTCACCAGCAACGCATGGTCACTTTGATCAAGTCCTCGATCGTCAACCTGGAGCATATCTAAGGCATCTTTAGCAACTTTCTCGTTAATCGCACCTTGAGCCCTCACCATGGCATAATCCCTTGCCCTCCTGAGCAAGCGATTCCCAATGCGCGGAGTACCTCTGGAACGTTGAGCTATTTGTTTGATCCCAGCATTATCACTTTGGCATTCAAGAATATCGGAAGACCTACTGAGCACTTGGACCATCTCATCAAGGTCATAGTAACTAAGCCTATACACAGATCCGAATCGATCTCTTAAAGGAGCACTCACCATTGAAAATCTAGTCGTCGCCCCAATTAGACAAAACGGATTGATCCTAAGGTTGATGTTTCTAGCGGCCAAACCTTTGCCAACAACCCAGGATAAAAAGAAATCCTCCATTGCTGAGTACAACACTTCTTCGACAATTTTATTAAGCCTATGGATTTCATCAATGAACAATATATCCCCATCCTGGAGTCCGGTCAGCATGGCAGCCATATCCCCCGCCCGCTCAATAGCGGGACCAGACGTGATCTTTATATTAACTTCCATTTCTTTTGCCAAGATATGAGCCAAAGTAGTTTTACCCAACCCCGGAGGGCCATACAGCATCACATGATCCAACGGCGCATTCCTCATTTTAGCTGCTTCAAGGCCGATTTTAATATTTTCCTTTATTAATGACTGACCAACAAATTCTTCAAGTAATATCGGCCGTAAACTAATTTCAGAAACTTGTTCTTGTTCCTTCAAGGAGTCGTCAACTAATCTTTCATTCTCATTTGTGTCGTCGAAAACCATTATTCCCTTTTTGACATCTGACTATCGGATCACGGTAAGGTATATTGTATTATATTGACATAGCAATAAGAATATAAATTTGGACCTCAATTTGACTATATTGAACACATCAATACCACAAATGATACGGATGGCCATAGAGAATCTAGACAATGCCCGTGTGACCCTGAACAATATCAACGTTTTTCCGGTGCCTGATGGAGACACAGGTACTAACATGTACTTAACCTTAAACAGTGCGAGAGAGCTCATCGAACAAATAGACCACACGAACACAGCGGGTGTCTCTGAAATCGCAAATAGTATTTTCATGAACTCAAAAGGGAACAGCGGGGTTATATTATCCAGTTTCTTACACGGTTGCCTTGTAACTATGACCTCACATGATGAAAATAGTGCTTTGGATTGGGTTACCAGCTTCTTGTCTGGGTACGAAAAGGCATACACGTCCGTAGCCGACCCCCGAGAAGGCACGATGCTTTCCGTAATGCGTGTGATCAGCAACTTTGACACATATGATCAATTAGAATCTATGGACCTCAATACTTTCTGGCAACAGGTTGTCGCAGAAGCGTGGAGCGAAACGGAAAGAACTTCCGAAGGACTTCCTGCATTAAAAGCTGCAGAAGTGATTGATTCAGGAGCAGCCGGGTTAACGGTGTTGCTTTTTAGTTTTGCTTCACTATACACAGACCAGGCCCAAACCAAGCTGACTAGTGAATTCATACCTTGGCTCGACAACTACATTACTAAATTCAACAAAGTTTCACTAGAAACCTATTTAAAATCCACTGAAATAGAGGAATGGGGATACTGCTGTCAAGCTCTGGTAACAAATTCCGGGCCCCAAACTTCTGAAGATATAAAGTCCATCCTAGCAACTTTCACAGAAGTCGGTTCTCTAGTCATTTCTGGGACCGACTCTTTAAGCAAACTCCATTTTCATGCAAGTAACCCCTCAGAGATTTTTTCTGCTTTACAGGCAAAATACACACTCACTGAGATATCGACAGAAGACATGGACGTACAGGTCACACACCACAGCCTCAGCCAGTTGTTTGTACTAGTCAATGATCCCGAAACCCAACGCATCTTTGAAGATGGCGGGCAAAGCGTCATTTGCTGTAATCCTAAGCCTTTATCAGAGTTGATAAATCCAAATACAACTACCTCTCCTGTCATCCTATCAACTAACGAAGAATCAGCTGCCCAACTATCTTCGGACAATACCTTGCCTGCACATCAGAAAATACTTGCGACGAATTTCCCTGAAGCCTTGACCGCTTGTTTGTTCTTTGACCCAGATGCCACTACTGAAGTAAATACGGCCACACTGAATAACACCCTCGCAGAACTAGCAGTTTTCACTATTGACGCCAGCACATCCATGCCCTTCCATGAGTATAGCCAAAAAGTAACCACATTATTGACCAATACCGCTCCTCCTCCCCATTCCTTAATAACACTTTACGCACCTGCCCAGTTTCATCACTGGGCAGTAGACAGTTTACGGGACTCAATTCAAGAACTATTACCATCCTGTGAAATCGATATATACGAAAACCCGATCCCCAATCACATCACATACTTAACAGTGGAGTAAAATCATGACTATCAAAATCGTCACAGATACCGGCTCAGACTTACCAATGGATCTGGCTTCAACCCATGACATCCGCACAGTCCCAATCAATGTCATGTTCGGAGACCAAATTTATAAAGATGGAATTGATATCACTCCAGAAGAATTCAACAATAAAATGTTCATCGATGGCCTATTGCCTAAAACCTCTCAGCCATCGCCGTCTGACTTCATCCCCATATACGAAAACCTAGCAGCTCAAGGCCATTCAATATTATCTATACACCTCTCGAGCAAACTGAGCGGAACATACAATTCCGCCATTCAAGCAGCAGACTCCGTTCGATCTTCAACAGGCGCATCTATCAGAGTCGTTGACTCACTTAAAGCCTCTATTCCAATGACATTGGGCGTATTAGCGGCGGCTAAACATCTGAGTGATAACCCCTCAATTTCACTCGAAGACCTAGGTTCTTACACTGAAGACGTGTTGAGCAGAACTACAGTATACGTTGCCTTAGACACGTTAGAATATTTGCAAAAAGGAGGTCGTATTGGAAAAGCATCTGCATTATTAGGAGGGATGCTCCGGATCAAACCGATTCTTTCCATCCAAGATGGAGAGGTTGTGCCTGTAGCCAAATGCAGGAGCTTGAATCAGTCACTAGATCAAATTAGCCAAATCGTAGCGGATCAAGGAAAGCTTTTGTCAGCTGCCCTGATCTATAACACTGACCTAGAAACAAAAGAGTTGCTACGGACCGAACTTCTGTCTCACAATCCCGGACTCCCGCTGATAGAGACCACTTTCAGTCCATCTATTGGTACTTATGTAGGACCAAATGCTATCGGCGTCGCCACTTTGCCTGATCTTGGTTAGCTAGATTATTGATGCCTGATACACCCTTACAGACACTGCTTAAAATCTTGGAGCTCGAGCAGCGACAGAACTACCAAGACCGGTCTGTAATCGGAGGTATCGAAGGCTTCCTGAAAACGAATTCCTCTCTATGGTCTTCTTATTCGGACTTAAATGCTGATGCTGAATTACAATCATTACTCAGCTTCCCCTATTCAAATGCCTCTTTCGCCAAACGGCAATTATGGGTATCTACTATTACCGGTAAAATCATCAAGCAAAACACGCCAAAACCAATCAACATCACACCTCCTAAGAGGACCGCGGCACCACGAAAGAAGAATGTTAACAAATCTACCTCCATTGAATCTCTGTTCCAGCCAGTAACCGTGCTTAAAGGCGTAGATTCTAAAACTCAAGAACGTTTAAACAAGATAGGAATTGCAAACGTATGGGATCTATTATTTAACCCTCCGCGTGCGTTGATCGATTATTCACTCTCTCTACCGGTCAACGAAGTAAAACCCGGAGTTCCATGCACTATCGAAGGCGAAGTTTGGAGTTCCAAAACCCTAAGACTCGGTTCCAAAGGCCGACTCCTAGTAGGAGAGATCGTCCTAGGAGACTCCACAGGAACAATGAGATGCCTTTGGTTTGGTAACCGATTTATCACTAAAACTTTGACCCCGGGTAACACAATCAGAATAAGCGGCAAACCAGAAATATATAGAGGGGCCTTAGTGTTTCAATCACCTGAGTATGAATTCTCTAATGCCAGCACAACTAACAAGCACACAGGGCGCATCTTACCAGTATACAGACTGACCCGTGGCCTTACCGCCAAAAAGCTTCGCGGCCTTTCTTGGGATACCATCTTCCGCTTTCAGCAACTCATACCCACATCCCATATGCCAACAAATTTCTATACTAGCAACAACCTTTTGCCATTGGACGCATCTGTTTCCCAATTGCATTTTCCTGATTCCTGGGAATCCCATGAGCAGGCACGGCGTACTCTTGGACTAGAAGAGTTGGTACATTTGCAATTAGCTTTGACAATCAAACAACAAAATCAAAAGACTCCTAAACACGTGAGGCCAATCCAAGTGCCTCAAGAATTCCTGCGACTTTTTCGTCAATCTCTACCGTTTCAATTGACTTCCAGCCAAGTAAACTGCATAGACGAAATCCTTGCCGACATGAGACGTCTGGATAGGCCTATGACCCGTTTACTACAAGGAGATGTCGGCAGCGGTAAAACCGTCGTGATTGGAGCGGCGATCCTATCCGCCATATCTGCTGGGTTCCAGTCAGCTCTCATGGCACCGACTGAGATATTAGCTGAACAACACTACCTAACATTTCAGTCACTTATAGACCCAGAGATGCAAGGCCACCAAACTTTGCAACCTATCATCACGTTAAACAGCCCTATTCTGCCAGACCCGATCCAGATTGGGCTCCTAACAGGCTCAACGACCCCGGCTCAAAAGGCAAAAATTTACGAGGCAGCACTCAACGGGTCTCTTCACCTATTGATCGGCACCCAATCGTTAATCAATCAAGACCTGAAATTCGCGAAATTGAACCTAGCAGTTACGGATGAACAACATCGATTTGGAGTCTTGCAACGGGCAGATCTAAAGGATCCTGATGCCACTCCTCCTCATTCGCTGACTATGTCTGCAACCCCTATAACAAGAACATTATCTCTTTCCATTTATGGTGACCTCGACATTTCTACTATAAATCAACTGCCAGCAGGGAGGCGGCCCGTCAGAACCAGATCAATATCATCTGACAAAACTCCTGTGGCCTACGGCTTCCTAAAAAAGCAACTACTTGCAGGACATCAAGGATTCGTCGTTTGTCCGGCTATAGACCAGACAACTGACCTTGAACAAATTTCAGTAACCCAAGTATTTGACCAAGTATCTCAGGAATTTCAAGGACACACCGTGGCATTGTTGCACGGGAGGCTCTCTGCCAAGAAAAAAGAAGAAGTCATGGATCAATTCAGAAAAGGACAGATAGAGATCTTAGTATCCACATCAGTCATAGAAGTAGGCGTCGATGTCCCTAATGCCAATATTATGTTAATTCATGGCGCAGATAGATTCGGTTTGTCCCAACTACATCAATTTAGAGGACGGGTGGGCCGAGGCGGCACTCAGAGCTACTGTGTCCTGATTTCAACCGACCCCTCTGAAGCAGCGATCGCACGGCTCAACGCCCTAGAACAGACTACCGATGGATTCTTACTGGCAGAACAAGACCTGCGACTCAGAGGTCCTGGCGATTATTTTGGAACCCGACAAAGCGGTATGCCAAGTTTAAAAATAGCCAATGTTTTTGATTACACTTTGATGGAACTTGCGAGGCAAACAGCAACCACCATATTAGCAGAAGATCCAGGCCTCGAATTGCCTCAGAATATCCATCTGAAGCAGAATGTAGCCTTACTGTTAGATCAGATAGTCCACGAGACTAGTTAATCTTCTACATTGAACCGATATCCTACATTCCATATAGTCTCAACAAAGACATGTTCTGCATCCTCAATCTTGGACCGTAACCGCCTGATATGCACATCCACGGTCCTTGTACCTCCGAGATAATCGTACCCCCACACTTTGTTCAGTAAATCTTCTCTCGAATACACGTGCCCTGGATTACTAGCGAGGGATACCAACAATTGGAACTCCTTATATGTAAGTGTAACCTTTCGTTCCCCTACAAAAACATCATACCTCGACAAGTCCACATATAAATCGTTAATTCGGATAGCGGAGGTCTCTGAAGGTTCTGTTTTCTTTCCGGATAATTTTTCTAGCCTAACACGTAGTTCTGCTACTTCCACTGGCCAGACACAAAAGTCATCAACTAAATGCAGGAATTCATTATTTTCTAAATCTTTACATTCCACAAGTAATAAAGTCTTAGGGTGTCTTGCTTCGCTATACTCAATGGCAGAAAATATATCTAATTTAGATAACGAAGACTGGTCTATCACGATTACTGATCCCGCCTCTATATCTAATCGCGACATGTCTCGAACATCATGCAACGTGATCCCTAAATCGTTATGAAGCAGTAAGGTGTCTAAGGCCCCCCCACTCGAGAAACTTAATGTTTCGTTCCTTAACAAATAATTAACCATCGCAATACTCTAGTCCAAGGAAGATTTGACTCAACTCTTCCATAACAATTATGATTATTCGAAATCCTAAAGGACAGCTTTTGAAATCAAATTATACCACTCCCCAACAATTCAGACAGGATGTCCGTGACAACCTATGGAATACGCCAACTACCGGGGTCATGGATTCTTACGTCCAAGCCAACGTGGTGATACTTCCCGAAATCTATGCCCAAGATTTCGTAAATTTTTGCGAGGCAAATTCAAAACCGTGCCCGTTGCTAGAAGTACTAGAACCAGGAATTCCTTGGACGTCTAAAATTGCAGACCGAGCGGATATACGGACCGATGTACCTGCCTACAAAATTTATTCTAAGGGAGTCCTCTCCAGAGAAACTAACGATATTTCCTCCATCTGGAGGGATGACCTGGTAACATTTTTCCTAGGCTGCAGCTTTTCTTTTGAATACGCGCTTCAAGAGGAAAACATACCTGTAAAACATCAAGATCTAGGAACTAATGTTCCGATGTTTATTACCAACATTCAAACCGTTCCGTCAAATCTGTTTAGTGGACCTATGGTAGTTAGCATGAGGCCCATCCCAGATAATCTAGTGGACAAATCAGTAGAAATAACATCGAGATTCCCAGACAATCATGGAGCACCTATCCACATAGGCTCACCTGCATCTCTAGGTATTTCTGACCTCCAAAATCCCGATTATGGTGACCCTGTACCAATTGCAAATGGAGAAACGCCTGTGTTTTGGGCGTGCGGTGTAACCCCGCAGGCTGTTGCTTTAACCGCCAGACCGGAATTGATGATTACACACTCTCCCGGACATATGTTTGTCACCGACATGAAATTGTAACCGTGGTAATCACTACCGAAGACATCCTTTTATCTTATGATTTACGAGGGATTTCAAAAACTAGGCATTTATTAAACCGTCATTACTGCTCTGACGCCGCCTCTTTCGTTCTATCAAACAGCAACAGGATAATCATTACTACCGGCTTCTATATCACAAAAGGCACTGCAGCAGAAACTGACGGGCCACCTGGTGCAATAGCTTTGGGTCTTCTCCTCGACTCTCTCGGTTGGGATGTAACCCTTTTGATCGACGAGTATTTATTGCCCTGTTTGGAATCGAGTCTTGCTCCTGAACTTAATACATTGAGTTTCCCCAAAGCATCCCGAGAACTATCGATAGCTTACAGTCAACAATTGTTAGACGACTTACAACCTACGTTACTACTCTCCATTGAGCGTTGTGGGGTCAACGCCACCGGACGATACACGAATATGAGGGGTATAGACATCAGCCCGTTTACCCCTTGCATAGACACCCTCTTTGAATTTGGTTTTCCCTCCGTAGGCATAGGTGATGGAGGAAATGAAATAGGCATGGGCAAAATACGGGAAGAAGCCTTAAGTGAAGGAATCGTACTTCCATGGACGACAGTCCCCACAGACCATCTTATCATTTCGTCAGTTTCAAATTGGGGCGCATACGGACTTATAGCAGAGATATGCAAATTAACACAAACAAATTTCGAAAAAATCGTGACATCCCAAGAGGAAATCCTCTCCAGCATGGTTGCGTCAGGAGCAGTGGACGGTGTGACTGGATATCAGGTACCAACCGTTGATTCTATGCCTTATTCGGTGCATGAAAGGATATTGCGCACCTTGGTTCGTTTCGCCGCCTGACTCTAATCCACTCCAGTGACTATCTTTTCAATATCAGTGAGCTTTCTAAGGTCTATAATTTCATCTCTGAGTAGCGCTGCTTTTTCAAATTCCCAATTTTTAGACGCTTGTTTCATCTGAGAGTCCAGGTCTTTCATCAAAGTAACTATGTCTTCGTGGTTCAATTCCTTCCTTAGATCATTTCCAGCTGAACGAGTCTTATCGTTGGCATTAATGGATTCAGTTATGTCATGTACTTCCTTTTGTATCGAGGTTGGTACTATACCGTGGGCAGAATTGTGATCTTCTTGGATTTTTCTCCTCCGGTAAGTTTCGTCAATGGACCGCTGCATGGAATCCGTAATTCGGTCCGCGTACATGATCACATGCCCATTGGCATGCCTTGCTGCTCGACCGATGGTCTGAATCATAGATGTAAATGACCTTAGGTATCCCTCTTTATCCGCATCTAATATAGCTACCAAGCTAACCTCGGGCAGGTCTAGCCCTTCTCGAAGAAGATTGATTCCAATCACAACATCAAAAACACCCAATCTTAATCCTCGCAATATTTCTACCCTGTCAAGCGTTTGTATGTCAGAATGTAGATATGTATTCTTGATCCCAATTTCCGAAAGATAATCGGCTAGTTCTTCGGACATTCTTTTGGTCAAGGTTGTAACCAGTACTCTTTCTCCTTGTTCCACTCGCAGTCGAATCTGCGAGATCAAATCATCAATCTGTCCTGCGCTGGGCTTAATTTCTATAGTAGGATCTAACAAACCAGTAGGTCGTATCACTTGCTCCACTACCATTGGAGATCTCTCTAATTCATATGAGCCAGGAGTGGCCGATACGAAGATAGTTTGTACTTCTCTAGCCTCAAACTCTTCAAATTTTAAGGGCCGGTTGTCCAGAGCTGATGGGAGCCTAAATCCGTAGTCGACTAATGTCGTCTTCCGTGAAGTATCTCCGCGATACATAGCGCGAATTTGAGGCAAGGTCATATGGGATTCATCCACTAATATCAAAGAGTCTTCGGGAAAATAATCTAACAACGTCCATGGTGTACTTCCCTCTCCGCGACGTTGTAAATGCCTAGAATAGTTTTCTACACCAGCGCAGGACCCGGTTTCTGACATCATTTCCATATCATAGTGGGTTCTTGCTTCTAAACGAGCAGCTTCTAACAATTTCCCTTCTTGTTTGAATGTTTCAAGTCGTCTCCCAAGTTCTTCTTCAATATCGACTAAAGCGGCCTTAATCCTCTCATCTGAAGTAACAAAGTGATTAGACGGGTATACTTCCACGACATCAGGAGTTGACATTACTTCGCCTGTTAAGGGCTCGAGGCAGGTGATTTTATCCACTTCATCTCCAAAGAATTCTATTCTAAGGGCATGATCTGCATATGCGGGTATCAGGTCGACCACATCTCCCCTGACGCGAAACTTTCCTCGTACCAAGTCGTAATCATTCCGCTCATATTGCATGTTAACCAATTTCCTGAGAAATGCATTGCGGCCTTCGCCTTGACCAATTTGGATTTGGGCTACTTTTTGAAAATAATCTTCTGGATCACCTAGACCGTAGATGCACGAAACGGATGCAACAACCAGTACATCAGGGCGGGTCAATAAGGATGTGGTAGTAGATAGTCGTAATTTAGTTAATTCCTCATTTACACTAGCGTCTTTTTCAATGAATAAGTCTTTTTGCGGGACGTATGCCTCTGGTTGATAGTAATCGTAATAGGACACGAAATACTCAACTGCATTGTTAGGGAAAAATTCTCGGAACTCAGAAGCTAGTTGGGCAGCAAGAGTCTTGTTGTGGGCTATCACCAAAGTAGGTTTCTGAACGGTATTAACTATGTTGGCCATAGTAAACGTTTTACCGCTTCCAGTTACACCTAGTAGTGTCTGTTTCTGAACGCCTTCCTCAATCCCCTTCGCCAAAGTGTAAACTGCTTCAGGTTGATCTCCTGTCATGTGGAAGTCTGACATCAGCTCGAATTTACCTGTCATACTAAACCATCCTGCTCAGCACTATTTTAATTCTTTCTTCCAACCCGAGATCGGACTCATCAAACTCAACTGTTGCTAGTACAGATGCTATCTCCGTTCTCGAATATCCCAGAGCCTGCAACGCATCCACTATTTCATCTTCTTTGTCATTCCTTCCGGTAGTTTCAAATGTGGCGTCTTCCGACAAGTCGATCTTATCTTTGAGTTCTAGTACTATTCTAGACGCAGTCCTCGCTCCTATTCCGGGCACCCCCACAAGTAATGCAGTATTCTCCGTAAGGATCGCATCGGTAATTTGAGACAATTCAAGATAGCCCAATATACTTTGAGCATTGCGGGGGCCTACACTGTTCACCGTAATCAGTTTGTGAAACATATTCAGTTGTTCAGCATGGGCAAACCCGTAAATCATCAAAACGTCATTAGTCAGTCTCATATAGGTATACAATTCTACAAAATCCCCTATTTGCCCTAAAGTGGCCAAATGAGGCTCAGCCATGTGGATTTCATAGACAACCCCATTTACGTCAACACCTACGGACTCGGGATAAATTTTGTCTACTGTGCCTTTTATTCCTACTATCATGCGTGTGCCTACTGGATAATTTTACTCGAAATAATCTCTGAAGCGCTGTAAGATAATGCGTGGCAGACAGCTATGGCGACTGCATCTGTAGCGTCGTCACTAGGGGCGTCGTTTATCTTGAAAAGATTAAATATCACGTCTTGAACGGCCTGTTTATCCGCTTGCCCATGGCCAACAACAGCACTTTTTACTTGCGTTGGAGCATACCGGTATATAGGTACCTCTTGGGCGGCGGCAGCTATAAGAACAGCCGCTTGCGCCTGCCCTATGGCCAAAGTACTTTTCACAAATTGTTTAGATCCTGTGCCTAGAAACGGTTCTTCTACACAAATACTATATGGGTTGAATATGCTGATCATGTTCAAAACGTGAGAGTGCATTTGGTAAAGCCTATGATGAATATCCATTTTAGATGACAGTTTTATCGTGCCATAGTCTTCGAGGCGCATTTTGCCGTTAGTGGATTCAAGTACTCCGTACCCCATTTTAAGTGTCCCTGGGTCTATTCCAAGAATCATCATTTTTTAAATGCCTTACTGCCCAGAATACTTCATCAAAACGTCTTCAGAGAAATCTGCATTCGTGTAGGCTTTCTGTATGTCTTCTAATTCTTCTAAGGCGTCCAATAACTTTAACGTTTGCTCGGCTTCTTTATCAGACAGCATTACAGTTGTCTTTGGGACCAACGATATCTCAGCGTTGGATACCGTTACACCATTATCTGATAAAACGGATTGAATGTCTGACAGTTTATCTTGCAATGTATATATTTCAACAGAACTTCCATCTACTTTAACATCATCCACTTCAGCTTCCATCGCCACCAAACCCACTTCTTCCGCATCTTCATCACTATTGGAATCAACAACAACCACACCTTTTGTTTCAAAATTCCAAGCTACGCATCCGGATTCTCCTAAATTTCCTCCTCCTTTAGAAAAGGCTGACCTGACCTCTGAAGCGGTGCGATTGCGGTTGGAAGTCACTGCTTGGACTAATATTGCGCTACCTCCTGGACCGTAACCTTCATATGTTATTTCATCCAGATCTTCAGACCCTGGACCTCCTCCAACGGCTCTTTGTATAGCTCGATTTATGTTATCAAGGGGCATATTATTGGATTTCGCTTTATCAACTGCTAATCTCAATTTAAAATTCATGTCCGGGTCACCACCACCTTGTTTCGCCGCGAGAACAATGTCTTTACTTAATTTTGTAAACAACGCACCTCTTTTAGCGTCGGTAACCCCTTTGGCTCGTTTTATGGTAGACCATTTAGAATGTCCTGACATATTTTCCCTCTGCAAGCGAATTTCTAATATTATAAACCTTTAGGCAACTCTACAAGCATAATTCCTCGGCCAATATCGATGCTTTTTATAACAGGCTTCAGGGCGGGGATAAGAGTTTCTGATTTAACCCCGGTGACAACGTATACATCATTACTGCCTGTTTCAATGATTTCCGTTATTTCACCCAGCAATGTGGATCCCTGATATACCTCTATGCCGATCAGGTCGTCGTGATAAAACGTGTCGGAATCCAGCACCTCTACACTCGAATAAGGAACCGAAAGTTCAGCACCCACACAAATATCAGTTGGGGCAGGATCGGTCCAAAGAAATGTCTCTTTGGAACCCGATCGGCTGCTGCGTACTATGGTGTATTCCTTGTCAGCGAAATAAATCACTTGGCCTGATTCGAATCTTTTGGGATTATCAGTGGAATTGTAGATAAGCAATCCTTTGGTTGCCTGGTTTACATTTTTTACTTTCCCAATGGTGATCATACGAATCTGACTTTCCATTGGTGCTCCAGGGCAATTATACAATCTCTAGGATTACTTTAGTTCCTTCTTTAACCGCTGCTACTCTCAATAACGACCGAATAGATTGAGCTACTCTCCCTCGTCGGCCGATAATCTTTCCTTTGTCTTCATCGGCAACTTCAAGTCGAAGCACCGTTTGACCATCTTCTTCACTTTCCACAACAACAACATCCTCAGGTTTTGAGGCAAGTGCCTTTGCTATGTATTCAACTAATTCTTTCATTCGGTCTCATCCGAAGATTGACTACTATTTTCCAAAGTACTAAGAAGCTGTTTGACTGAATCAGTGGGCTGAGCGCCGTTATTTATCCAGTGAGCAACCTTATCTTGGTCAACCTTAATGGAGGGAGGGTCAACCATAGGATCATAATTGCCGATCCAATCTATAAATGCTCCATCTCTAGGAGCGGATGATTCGGCCACTACTATTCGATAGGAAGGGTTTTTCTTTTTGCCAACTCTGCGTAGGCGTATTTTCAACATATATTTAGAACCTTATTGCTTTGATTCCATAAATTCTACGTGCGGTCCGTAGTTGTGTCAAACAAAATACAATAAAAAAGGGCCCAGACTGCGTCTATTTGTTTCCCTGTTACGAGGGGCGATGATAGACATTAGCCTGAGCCCAACTTATTTTTGTTTTTTAACTGTAGTTATCAGTTGTTAGAACCAGACTGATGCCTACCATCGCCCCCACATATCACTATCTTTCATAAACTTTCACCTCCGCTACATTATTATTCTCTAACGAGTAATATCATCATATCAACGTAATTTTTAAGGTGTCAATCACCAAAACATCATATTTTATCCGTTTATTGATGCTTTCCCCTATGGTAACGTATAGGTATTAGTTTGATTTATTGGGCTTAAAGCGATTATGAATATAATATTTATGGGTACACCTGACTTTGCTATCCCTGTGCTAGATGAACTGTACCAAGAACACCAAATTTCAGCAGTGTTCACAGCTCCAAGCAAAAAGGCAGGACGATCGCAACAATTAACTCACCCCCCTGTGTATCAGCATGCAGACATTTTGGGGATTCCTGTCCATCAGCCACATACATTGAACAATCCCCAAACCATTGCAGTTATAACCGAACTCAAACCAGATGTGATAGTGGTTGCAGCTTACGGACAATTCATACCTTCGAAAATTCTCACACTCCCTCCTTTAGGGTGCTGGAACATCCACCCTTCGTTACTCCCACTACATAGAGGCCCTAGCCCTGTGGTCACCACGATTGTGAATCGCGACATAACTACGGGTGTCACTATTATCAAACTAGATGACAAAATGGACAGCGGACCCATACTAGATCAAGTGAGTTATGATTTGAACCTTACAGAAACTACACCATATCTAACCAAGGCTTTATTTGGACTAGGATCTCAATTATTACGTAACTCCCTGAGTACTGTACAGACTACGGGTACAATAGCCGAGAAACAGCAAAATCATTCCCTAGCAACCTACACCACAAAAGTAGTCAGAACGGATGGGCTAATTGACTGGGATTCTTCAACACTAGAGATCGAGAGCAGGTTACGAGCTTACACGCCGTGGCCATCCTCTTTTACCCATTGGAGGGGGAAAATTATCAAAATAATCGAATCAGAATATATAGAGCAATCCAAACCACAGAACTACGCCTCAGGCACAGTTCTCCACTCAGACAACAAAATCCAAATAGTTACAAGGGACGGAGCGTTGATAGTCTCAACACTACAACTTGAAGGCAAGCGAGCTGTAACCGCGTCCGACTTTGTACTAGGGTACCCTGATATAATCGGCTCAGAATTAGGTTAAAGGAGAAGTCATGTCAAAAATTCCCTCCGATGCAGAATTGTTGCAAATGATGACAGAGCTAAGCAATTGGGGTAGATGGGGCCCCGAAGACCAGCTCGGTTGCCTAAATTTAATCACTAGCAACAAAGTGGTTGAAGCTTCAGCATTGGTATCTCGAGGAGTAACTATCAGCTGTGCTCGTCCCATCACTACCGACCCAGCCGCCGACGTTACTTATCAGGTTCAAAGATTTATGGTAGACAGCGGGGAAGGCCGGGCGACCGATACGCTGGAACGTCAAATCAACAGAAAAGGAGCAGCCGAATTTATCGGTATGGTTTTTCACGGGCAGACCATCACTCATATAGATGCTTTATCTCACTACTCATGGAGGGGCCTGATGTACAACGGAGTACCAGCTGACATGGTTACAGCAAAAGAAGGGGCAGAGAGTCATTCGATCGAACCCACTGGATCTGGCATAGTAACCAGAGGAGTCCTGTTGGACATTGCACGACTAAAAAACAAAAAATGGTTGTCTGCAGACGAACCGGTATTTCCTGAGGATTTAGATGCCGCTGAGGCAAAGCAAGGTATCCAGGTCAGAGAAGGAGATATCGTCCTAATTCATACGGGTAACTACGAGCGAAGGTTGTCAGAAGGAGCGGTAGATAGCACTCAACCTATGACAGCATGTCAGGTAGCCTGTGCCCGATGGTTCAGAAATAAAGGCATAGCAATGCTGGGAACAGATACTTCTAACGATATCCGACCAACTCATTACCCAGAAGTAACGACATCACCGATGCACATCATGTGTTTAGTAACAATGGGTCTTTGGCTGATAGATAATTGCAATTTGATGGACTTGTCGGAATATTGTTACAACGAGAACATATACGAATTCATGCTTTCCCTAGGACCTCTAAAATTAAACAAAGTTACTGGCTCTCCAGTGAATCCTATAGCCATCTTCTAAATTAATTTTCTCCATTCCCCTTCGAGTTTGCGCAATCTTTCGACTCGTTGTTGTGTCGGAGGATGCGTGGAGAAAAGCTTCGCCATATTCTGTCCGGAAAACGGATTTATTATGAACAGATGGGAAGCGCTTTCAGACACTTTCATTGTATTCCCCTGAGCATAAGCGTCCAATTTCTCCAGTGCTGACGCCAGGGCCAGGGGATCCCCGGATGTATGTGCACCTGTATAATCTGCCTGAAACTCTCTTGACCTTGAAATGGCCATTCTTACTATAGTAGCAGCCAGGGGCATAATAATTGCCACAAACAGTAAGCCGATAATATTCCCTCCTCTGCCGTCTCTATTGCCTCCGAAGGAAGAGAAAATAGCGGACATTTGCGCCATCCAGGCTAGCATCGAAATAGCTCCTGCGATAGTTGCCACAACCGCCATAATGAGGGTATCACGATTGCCTACATGAGCCATTTCATGGGCCAGTACAGCTCCTAATTCTCTATCATCCAATAATCTCATTGCACCTGCAGTTACCGCAACTGTAGCATTCTGAGGGTTTCTACCGGTTGCAAAAGCATTGGGCACTTCCGATTCTATCAAATAAACTTTTGGCATAGGCAATTCTGCCCGTTCTGCCTGATTTTCAACAAGTTCGAATAAATGAGGGGCAGTGACTCTTTCAATCTGTGTGGCGTGAGCCATTTTCAATGCAATTTTATCGCTGAACCAGTACGCACCAAAATTCATCGCAATAGAAATCACGACGGCGAATATTACACCAGCTTCTCCTCCAATAGCAGCTCCAGCTATCAGTAGCAAGAATGACATTATTATTAGAAAGAAAAATGTTTTTATGGTATTCATGTGCAGAATCCTCTTTGCTAGGTGAAATTGTTTAAGATATATTTTATAATAACTAACCAGCTCTAACAATCAAATATCAGAGCCAGGAGCATAAATTGTCAATCAAAATAGCGGTGCTAGCGAAACAAGTAGTAGACCCTGACATGCCACCCTCTGCCTTTAAAATAGACGAAGAATTAAAACAAGTTACTACCCCTAGTACCATTCCACCAGTAGTTAACGGATTTGACGAGAATGCTGTTGAGGCCGCTTTAATCCTTAAAGACGCTTTGCAAGCATCTGTCACAGTAATATCTTCAGGAACTCAATTCGCCCTAGATGTGATGAAAAAGCCGTTATCTATGGGCGCTGATGAACTTGTCCTTCTGGAGGATGATGCCTTTTCCAATAGCATAGATACTTTCTCAGTGGCATCCATTCTCGCCTCAGCTATCAACAAATTGGGAGGGTTTGATCTAATAATCTGTGGCCGGCAGGCTTCTGATTGGGACAATGCCCAATTACCTTTAGGTATCGCTGAGTTATTAGGAATGCCGTGCATAACCCTTGGTAAGAAAGTTGATATTGAAGAAGATAAGGTCCGGGTGGAACGAGTAACATCTGAGGGTTACGAAATAATTGAGGGCACTCTTCCTTGCGTTGTGACAGTCAGTAACGAACTAGGACAGCCCAGATACCCAACATTAAGAGGTATCATGGCAGCGACCAGAAAGAAACCTACGGTATGGACCACAAATGACTTGGACATAAACGTCGGTACATTGACTCCCAAACTGCAATTGAGAGATCTCTTTGTCCCAGTGAGTACGCAGGAATGTGAATTCATAGAGGGCGACGACGACGCTGAAGCCGCAAAGAATCTCGCACTCCGACTACGCGAAGAAAAGTTAATCTGACCTTTATACAGGAGAATACAATGTCCGCCCAAGAAATATTGATACTAAGTTATGTAAAAGAAGGATCTGTTGATCCTTCCGGTTTGGAACTACTGAACCCGGCAACAGAATTGGCAAGTAAATCTGACATGAAAGTGAGCATTGCAATATTAGGGACCGAAGACGATAGTCTCGCACAAGACTGCATACAAAGAGGAGCTGACCAGGTATATCTAGTACCCAATCCTGCGCTAGGAAACTATAATTCCGACGCCTACGTCGCCGCTATGACACAAGTCGCACAAGAAATAGACCCATCCATCGTTTTGATCAGTAGGAATACAGAAGGCAGAGAATTGGCCCCAAGAGTAGCATTTAGAATGGGTACAGGACTTGCTCAAGATTGCTTGGAGGTCTCCATCGATACAGAAACTAACAGAATGCTTGCCAACAGACCAGTATATGGAGGTAGCGCCATAGCGATTGTAGATTGCCAGAGTGATCCACAGTTCGCTGCGATACGACCAAAAGCTTATGAAACGTTAGAGGCTGATCCAAGTAGATCAGGAGAAGTCACCACTATATCCGTTGACATCCCAGATGACATCATCAAAGTTCGCACAGTGGAGACGGTCACGGAAGAATCTGAAGGTATCCAACTGGAAGACGCACGCATAGTTATAGCTGGCGGACGAGGACTAGGAGGTCCAGAACCATTTGAGCAATTAGGGGAGCTAGCAGATTTACTACAAGGAGCCGTTGGGGCCTCTAGGGCAGCTGTAGATTCTGGATGGATCCCTCACAGTCAACAAGTAGGACTTACAGGTAAGACGATCACACCTGACGTATATATCACTGTAGCTATATCCGGAGCGAGTCAGCATATGGCAGGGTGCACCGGGTCTAAAGTAATTGTAGCAATCAATAAAGACCCAGAAGCCAACATCTTTAAAGATGCCAAATATGGAATAGTGGGTGATTGGGAAAACATTCTACCCGCTTTGACAGAAACTGTACGAGAACTTACGCAGAGCTAGTCCAGAATTAAATTGTCGATAAGGCGGATGCCTCCCACTGTGGCCGCTACTACAAGTACGCAAGGTTGCCTATTATCTGTAACAATCTCTAGAGTAGTTCTGCTAACAAAAGAGAAATAGTGCACTTTATCCACCCATGGATCTGCCTCAAGACGATCTATGACGCCATCCACTATCTCAGTTAACTCTTGCCCTTCCTCCCGTTTCGATGACGCTTCAACAAGGGCAGAATACAATTTTGCAGCACTGTCTCTAGCACCATCACTAAGCAAACTATTTCTACTACTTACAGCTAACCCGTCTTTAGTCCTTATAGTAGGGCAGCTTACAATCTCCGTAGGAACATTCAAGTCGTTGACCAGCGTTTTTATAATTGCCAGTTGCTGGTAATCTTTAGTGCCAAAATAAGATCGGTCGGGCATGATGATATTCAATAACTTAGTAACTACCATTCCCACACCATCAAAATGGCCTGGTCTATCTATTCCTTCAAATATGTCAGAGAGGCCAGGGAAGCTTATACGAGTTTTAAGGGTTTCAGAATACATCTCTCTAGCGTTTGGAATAAATACCGCTTTCACTCCTGATTCATTCATTTTCTGCAAGTCAGACTCTAAAGTCCTGGGATACGTCGCTAAATCTGACTCATCAGAAAATTGCAAAGGATTAACAAATATCGTCGCAACGGTATAGTCATTCTCTGAAACCGCTTGTTCTATGAGAGACATATGGCCTTCATGGATTGCTCCCATTGTCATGACACAGCCCACATCATTTATGTGGTTCCTGAGTTCCCGCATAGTCGGTATGTCTTTAATGATTTCCATGTCAGAACAGTTCATCTATTTCTTTTTGCAGATCTTCTGGAGAATACTCCGAACGCCCCACAGACCTATAGAACTCTTCGGTGCCATAAGTCCTTGTCTTTAACACAATAGGCATTGGAACAGCGTGGCCAAAGACCAAAGCCTGTTGCTTCGGTTCCATGCGCGATAAGACTGTCCGCAATTGTCGGCTGCCTGATACTCCTGACAGCACACTTTCTACATCTTTCTCATTATCTAACAAACAAGTCATCCGGGTACCTAACTGACTCATAACTTCATTATCAATCGCACTAGGCCGCTGATCAATGACCATGATGGTAACGTTATATTTCCTCAATTCTCTAGCAATTGTTCCAAAGATCGTCTGATTTGCTATCCCTGGATTCAGGAATTTGTGCGCTTCTTCGAGGACAATCATTACAGGCCTTGGTTCTCCGCTCGTATTCCCTACTGCCTGTTCTTTTAATTCAACATACCTCCGATGAATACGTCTCGATAACAAATTGCTTACTAAAATATACGCAGACAAGTCATCGCCGTAACGACCGAATTCCAATACAACGTGGTTCCCTTTTTCAACATGCTCTATCATCTGCATCGCCACATTTTGTGATGGGTCAGATACCAAGAACCCAAACCTTTTGAACCGATTGAGCCGTTCATAAAGCGCTCTCAAAGCTTGTGGGGCAACGCCCAATTCCTGGGCCAGCTCATAAACTTCTTCAGTGCCGTTCAACCCTATAAAGGATTCGAACCATTTCCGAGCGCCGTATTTTTGCTCTAAAAAATAAGCGGCGTTCACTGCCACGTCAGACAAATTCAAACTCTCCCTCAATAGCTCCAAGTCTTCCGGTTCAATCTCGCTATATCCGATTTTTGCCTCAACGTCAAAATTAGAGTTTCGCCTTCGAGAACTTTCTTCATCCAACGTAAACACACTGACTTTCTCAGGAAACAGTTGTTTGAGCCCTTTCACAGTCATGTTGCGGTCGGTATCTTGACCAGTTTGTCCATATTCACTATGCATGTCGAAAATCAATGCAGAAGCTTTATCATGTTGAAGAACCCCGACCAGCAATAGCCGAGTCAAGAAGGTCTTACCAGTACCACTTTTACCGAAAACTCCTACTGATCTTTTCACGAATTCGTCCAAATCAAGACAGACCTTGGTTTGCATATCAAGAGGGCTACCGACCCAAAAATGATCCTCATCTTCTTCTCCAAAAACTAACTGAATATCCCTTTCGGAGGCCATGTAAACAGAAGAGAAATGATCTGGTATCGATTTCGCAGGTTCGATCCCAACTCCCGAGCCCTCAATCAACGGAAGGGTTAAGTTAGTCGAGACTGACACTTTACCGTACGCTATAGTGCCTTTAAGGGCTTCCAGAATATCTTCCCTCATGTCGGTTGAAATTTGATATGTTATGGCTGGATCACTTTGCTGCAGGGTTATATCAGTAACAACACCAAAAAATCTCCTAGAAGTGCCACTAATGGTTATAAAATGGCCAGACTTGATTTCCTCCACCGACGTTGAAGGATTCAGTTTGATTTCAGTTCCCTGAGAAAGAGACCCTCCAACTACTGTGCCAATTGGCCCACCAATATAAGGAGGAATTTGTTGATTCATTCATCCACTCCTATAAATATCCCAATATGTTTATTAATCTAGGAGTCTCCCTAGCTAAGATAGCCATCAAACGATTTTTAACCTCTGCTTTGATATCTCTATATACTTCTGCCTCTAGTTCCAGTTCCAATTGCCTCATCGATGCTATAAGTAAAGAATCCGAATCAACATTTTTGGAATCAAGTACTGTTCGTATAAAAGCTGGAGACTTTGCAACTGTTTTCAATGTGTCTGGTTGGGCTCCGTTTACAAACGAATGAATCATCGGAGGCGTGAGGGCCAACCCTTCTTTGATCCCATATTCGTCTTGGTACGCAACTATCAAACATTCGAACCGTATGGTGAGTAAGTCCAATAATTGTGGGCTTTCATGAAATACATCTTGTTCTGATTCCAGTGATTCTCCTCTAGCTATCACTGGGCGTGTAGGGTCGAAAGGTTCAACTCTGACATTCTGAATGACTCCAACAGTGCTAGGTAAGGTTTCACCGGCAATCACAATAGAGCCCACGGACGGTGGCAACTTAATGTCGTATCCCTGTGCCAAAAAGCTCACTGAACTTGACTGTATTACCTCACCTATACGCACATGCAACTCCTTATAAAGAATATTACCAAAGGGAAACGATTTAATCTGTGCAAATTTGTCAGAAATATCTTCCATAGAAAGATATTAAGGTGTATCATGAGCAGCACTTGGAGGTGGCTATGAGTCAACATGGACACGGGCATAATCACGGACATCATAACGAACACTCTGGCATCAGAGGCAATAGAAACTTTATTCTGAGCGGGTTAACCAGCGGACATGGAATTTTCCACTGGTTTAGCCAAAGCTTCTTTATAATGCTTCCTGCTGTTAAAGCTACTTTTGGCATAACCGATGTCCAAGTAGCAGGAATCACTGGGACTAGGGAACTTGTCGGAGGGCTAATATCACTCCCTGGAGGAGTTATAACGGACTACCTAAGACGATATTGGGGGTTAGTTCTTGCTTTCTGCATGTTCTTGTTTGGCATTGGATGGCTTGTCATGGCAGTTGCAGGATGGATGCCAATGTATCCATTGCTCATTTTAGGAATGGCTCTAGTAGGGGCGGCGGCCACCATCTGGCATCTACCGGCAATGTCTGCTCTGTCGCACCATTTTAGTCATGGTCATCGAGGTACTGCTCTATCTTTCCACGGGGTAGGCGGACAACTCGGTGATGTGCTGGCTCCAATAGCAACTGGTTTCTTACTAGGATATTTAGTGTGGCAGCAGATATTAACAATATATGTCGTTGTGCCACTTTTGTTAACATTACTAGTCTACTGGGCATTCAAAAATATAGGAAACACGGCTGAAGCACGTGAAGCTACTGGCAAACAACAACTTCAAGCTACAAAGAACCTGGTTAAAACCCCTGCATTGTGGTTTATAACCATAGTGGGAGGCCTAAGAGGTACTTCCCAAGTCAGCATAATGACTTTCTTTGCAATCTACGCTAAAGAGCACCTAGGATTAGGGCTAGAAATAGTTGGAATATTAATGGGATTATTATTAGCAACCGGTATCATTTCGACCCCTGTTACCGGCTATTTGTCAGATAAATACGGTAGAAAACAGATCTTGGTACCAGGACTGTTTCTTCTAGCAATTATGAGCATTGCCTTGCCATTCTCCGGTGGGAATCTTTTTTTGCTAGTCCCTGTACTTCTGCTACTAGGAACATTTCTATTTGGAGATCAGCCGATCCTGACGGCGGCGGCCCTAGACATTGTAGGAGAAGAAGTAGCAGCTACCACAATGGGAATTTTGGGGGCAGCCCGAGCGGGAATGGTTTTCGTAGGCATACTAGTATCAGGCTGGATTTCGGAAATCTATGGTACTAACTACACGTTCTATTTTGTATCGGGGATCTTTGTATTAGCGCTAATACTTATCATTTTCACTCCTATCGGAACAAGAAAACACAGTCATTAAACGAGAGAAAAACGAATGAGCTTAAACAATATTGCAATCATCAGCCCAGGAGATATGGGATCTGGCATAGGCCGTCTATTGGTTTCCAATGGGGCAAATGTGTACACCTGCCTAGCTAACCGCAGTGCAAGAACTAAGGCTCTTGCTACCAACGCAGGGATAATAGACCTAGCTACATTTGACGAACTAGTTAAGAAAGTGGATGTGATCCTGTCAATTACTGTCTCGGAAATCGTCGGAGAGGTGTGCACTCAAATTGCATCTGCGGCAGAAGCGACTCAAAAGTACCCTATATTCGCCGAATGCAACGCCATATCTCCGGCTAAATCAGCCCATCTGTACGAATTAATGACAACCGCTGGCTGCACATATATAGACGCATCGATCATAGGCGGGCCTCCTGCCAGAGGAGACACAACTACTGGCATACCGGGAAAAAGTCCACATATATATTACAGCGGACCTGACACAGAAGATTTCTCAACCTTGACAGAATTCGGTCTAGACCTCAAATATTTAGGCCCAAACATTGGCCAAGCATCCGCTATAAAAATGACCTATGCGGCGATGACAAAGGGTTCGACGGCCTTATACACAGAATTGTTGCTAGCTGCATCCCAAATGGGCGTCTCGGACCAACTCCGAGAAGAATTCACCACGACTCAAAATGATGCATATACTAGGATGGAAAAGTGGATCCCCACCATGCCGGCCAAAGCTAGAAGATGGGTTAGCGAGATGAAAGAGATCTCAGCAACCTTTCAAGAACTTGGGATGACAGGTGATATATTCAAAGGCGTATCTGAGATGTATGAAATGATAGGGGATACTCCGCTGGGAGACGAAACTCCCGAGGCCCAAGATCGCAGCCGGTCCCTCGATGACACTATTGCCACAATGGCAAAGTATTTAAACAAATAAAAAGGAGCCATCCGAGCTTTCTCACATGGCTCCATTATGCAATTAAGCTTCTGTTTGTTCGGTTTCACTACCATTAACGGTTATGGTTATATGAGCCATCGCAGTACTATCTGGAGCGCCATGCCAGTGATTTTCTCCTGCAGGGATTAATATCACGTCTCCTTCAGTCACTTCGATTTCCTCGTTGTCTGTTGCGACTTTTCCTGTGCCTTCAGTGACAATCAAAATCTGATCACCGCTATGCTTGTGGAATTTGTTGCGTACTCCCGCAGGGAACGCAACGATGCCGAAGTTGAAATTACTACTATCTTCTGGGTTAAGTATAGCCTGTCTCCCCACATTTCCTGTGAATAATGGGGCCGTTGCTTCAGTCCTTGGAATATCATTCATTGTAACTTTTTTCATAAATCCTCCTATACGTAGCTACTATCTAGTTCATTATAATACCATGCCTTTGGGTTAATTCAATTTATCTAATCTGCAAAGATGCCCGAAACCACTTCATTTACAACGATGGTTAATTCACGGGGCCTGCTTTCATATTCGGGAGTAGGATACCATTCATAATCCAAACTCCTAAAGATTTCGTCATTAATAGAGCATCTAAGAGAAGACGCAATCACTTTATATCCTACGCGAGACGATACTTCATCAGCGACTTGCTCAAGTACAACGTCTGGGCAATCCCTGATAATTAGAAAACCACCTTCTCGTTCCCCGTCTGTAACTCTTCCCCGAAATACTCTGCCCAGTATTTGTACTTCCACTATGCTGAATGTTAGTGGTGCTCGGCCATGGTCAGGCCAACCAATATCAATTTGATCTCCTGGACTCCAAGAGGTATCAAACATCATTGTCGACATCTCCTGTTGCAAACCCTTTGTACATCAAATAGGTGAGAGGTATCGTTGAAATAGTTACGAGCAATAACGCGTCTAACGCTGATTTGGCAAAAAATGCCTCAATAGCGTAAGACCAAGTTGATGTCGCCAAATTAGAAAAGTTGAGCGGAGCCAAGATCAGCGTAGCAGGCAATTCCTTCATAATCAGCAAAAATACCATCGCAGCAGCTGAAGTCAAACTAGGCATCATTAAAGGAAGCGTCACCTTCACAAAGGTAGTCAATTCGGTTTTTCCCAAACTTAAAGATGCCTCTTCTACATATGGATTCACTGATTTCATCCCATTTCTGACAATCCCAAAAGCAGGAGAGATAAACAATATGAAATACGCAAAAATCATCACAGGAACCGTCTGGTAAATCCAGCGAGGCAATTGAGCAGTAAAGAATACCAATGCTAGAGCTACCGATATCCCTGGCAGAGCGAACCCTATGGGAACAAACACTGAAATCACCTTGGCTATCCAGCCTGAATGCCTAGTGGCAACATAGACCAATGGTATCGACAATACCGTTACGACCAGAGCTCCTATTCCAGCTACGTACAAAGAGTTCCAAATCCTAATCCAGGGTACAGACAGAATCTCACCTCGATAACTACCTCGGATAACCCAATACACCAGTAGTGCCATGGGGGAGATCACTGAAATAGTAGTTAAGCCTATACCAAATGCCGTCACCATAACATTCCGGATGTTACTGGTGATACCAGTACGCAACATGTACGGACTGGAATTTTGGGATGCAAACCGTCCTTTACCTTGCAGCCAAGCCTCTCCGAGCGTTAAAGATATAGCGGTGATAATTAAAAACGACGAATACACAGCCGCCACATTACGATCCAGCGCCGTACCATACTGTATGAATATACTCCACGAAAAGGTCTTGTAGCGTAAAAGAGATACAGCGCCAAAGTCACTTAACACGTATAATGACACCAACAACACACCAGCTAATATGGACGGCACCAGTTGGCGTAAAATGACTTTGCAGAATATCTCCGTTCTCGTAAGACCGAGTGACTCAGCTACTTCGACCAAAGAATTGTCCAATTTTAAGAAACCAGATCTAATTGATAAATATACATAGGGGTAACTAAATATCGCTAATGTGAAAGTAGCACCCCACAGGCCATATACACTAGGCAGCCGCTCTACCCCACAGCAAATTTCCAACATTTGCTGGAGCATCCCTTTGGGACCCAGAAAAATCACTACAATGAATCCTCCGACATAGGTAGGAATTACTAAGGGCAAAGCAAAGGCCACAGCCCACACTCCTCTTCCCTTAACTCCTGATCTTGTCGTGATCCAAGCACAAGGAATTGATATCAATACCGAAGTGAATGACACAGTGGCCATAAGAACAAAAGAATTCAGTAATGAAACCCAAAGGCTTTTCCTGTTCATGAGCGCCACTATTTCTGCATCACTAAAAAGACTACGGTAAAACAGATAAATTGGAGGGATCAATAAGCCTAAGAGCAGAACTATGGCAGTAATCCATATCGTTTTGCTAAATGAGGGGGGCCAAACAGACCAGGTCGAAGGGCGCTGTTTAGAGGTCTTCAGGTTAGAGAACATCATATAATCCTACTCTTGTTTTTTTGAGGAATCAACCAACAACAAAGAGGAGGACCGGAGCACTTAGAATAGACCGAAGAGAGGAAGTGAATTTTAGGTGCTCCTGCCCTGTGAGTAAAGGCTCCTGCTGATGCAAACAGGAGCCTTACGCGAACCCTTAAGGAAGAATGCCTTCCTGCTGGAGTAGAGCCACAGCTCTACTAAGATCGCCTAATTGATCAGGCCGGTCGATTGTTACCTTGATTTCCGACCATGGCCTTGCATTGGGGTCGGGGTCAACACCTTCTAATAGAGGGTATTCGTAAGTATTCTCTACGAACCACTCTTGAGATGATTCCCGCTGTAGATAATCGATAAACTCATGAGCTTCATCAACATTAGTTGCTGTTTCTAGCACACCCGCACCGGAAACCATAGCTAGAGCTCCAGGGCCTCCTGCACGTGGGTGATATCCTCGCGCCTTGAAACCCAATCCTTCTTCAGCTATAAATCGGTGGAGATAGTAGTGGTTAACAAACCCAACCTCTACTTCTCCAGCGGCAGCAGCAGCTACAATAGGAGTATTCTTAGGATAAACTCCAGGATCATTAGCTTGTATGCCACGCAACCACTCGGCTGTCCTTTCTTCGCCCCACTCATTAATCATAGACAATACCATAGTCTGGAACGATGAGTTTGTAGGAGCCCAACCAATCTTGCCTTTGTATTTGGCATCGTGGAATCCCCACATATCGTCCGGTAGATCGTTAGGATCAACAGCGTCAGTGTTATATACGACGTTTCTAGTTCTGGCAGTGATACCAGCCCAGGTCTTATCCTCGGGATAAGTCCATTCATCGAATCCGGCGAAAATAGAATTTGGTAACGGTTGTAACATATCTTGCACTAATCCCAGAGATCCAGGATCCTGGGAATAAAATACATCTGCAAATGTATTGGTACCTTCTTCTAAAATAGTAGCCGCGATAACTCCGCTTTTAGCGTATTTTGCTTTGACGGAAATACCTGTTTCTTCTTCAAATTTTGCAATGATTGGAGCAACTAAACTTTCGCTCCTACCGGAATACAATATCAACTGGCGCTTCGTGTTATCAACGACAGGACCGGGAACCTCAACTTTTTCAACTTTGGTTTCAACCACGACTTTGTCAGTAGCGACTTCAACTACTTTTTCCTG
>MDTE01099574.1_pt1 | contig 75648 bp, 67 predicted proteins | sample 811231 | NCBI WGS metagenome assembly MDTE01 (sample SAMN05326651, study PRJNA326480) | marine metagenome | isolation source: seawater | place: Indian Ocean: Red Sea | collected 2010
AAAACGCCCGGTAAAACCCGCAATCCTTTTAACTTGGCTCACACGCCGGGCGGATCATCTTCTGGTTCAGCAGCGGCGGTGGGCGATAAGATGATTCCTTTTGCGTATGGAACCCAAACAACCGGATCCGTCATACGTCCTGCTGCTTTCTGTGGCACAATTGGCTACAAGCCGACCTATGGCGACATCAATAATTCCGGCGTAATGGGCAATACGCCCACCATCGATACGCTAGGCATGATGGTGCGCACGGTCGAAGATTTACCGTTATTGCGCGCGGTCTTGTTAGAACAAAAACCGGTGGCTTTAGCACCGCCGGGAATTAGTGATTTGGCTATCGGTGTATACCGTACGCCGTTTTGGGATCAGGCGGAGCCTTATATGCAAAGATATATGGAAGCGGCGGTGACTAAGCTCGCCGCAATGGGCGCTAGCGTTAGTGATGCAGAATTACCTGGAATTGATGGTACTTTTGAAGAGCTGCACGGCACTATTAGTGGCTTTGAATTTTGCCGCACCGTAGCTTGGGAGCGTTTCAATCGGCTCAATCAAATTAGTCCGGCAATGCGCGAGGGGCGGATGAAAGACGGTATGGTGACTACCTACGAGGAATATCGGAATTGCACTCGCCGGTTAGAGCGGTTGCGAATGGAGGCCGACGATTATCTTGAAGATTTTGACATACTGATTACACCGACAGCGCCCGGCGAGCCGCCCGAGGGGCTGCAAGCTACAGGCAACGCAATTTTCAATTCCACGTGGACAGCACTCGGCACGCCGGCGGTTACACTGCCGTTATTCGAGGGGCCAAACGGATTACCTGTTGGCCTGCAATTAATTAGTGGACGTTTTAAGGACTGTCGGCTGTTTGATGCTTCCGAAGCTGTACTGAGGGGACTTTCATAAATAAAAAGTGGAGGGAAGTAATGGTTAGAAGTGATCTTTGCGATCTTACAATTGCTGAGCTTGGCGAAAAAATTGGTGCGAAAGAAATCTCGCCTATTGAAGTGGTCGACGCACATTTAGCGTGTATAGAGGCGTTGAATCCAATGCTCAACGCTTTCATCACTGTCGCCCATGACCGTGCCCGAGCGGAAGCAAAGCAGGCAACTGAAGAAGTTGCAGCCGGCAATATTCGGAGCCCGCTTCATGGGATTCCTATTGGCGTGAAAGATATTATCGATAGCGCCGGTGTACGTACCACCCAGGGTTCGAGTTTTTTTTCTAATAATGTACCTACAGAGGATGCCTGTTGTGTTCAGCGCTTTCGTGATGCGGGAGCAATTATGATCGGAAAATGTAATACGGCTGAATTTGCTGCAGAATCCGCGACCAAGAATGAACATTATGGGGCATGTCGCAATCCCTGGGATACGAGCCGGGTACCGTCCGGGTCCAGTGGAGGTTCTGGATCCGCAGTTGCCGCCCATATGGTTCCAGGTGCGCTTGGCACGGATACCGGCGGTTCTGTGCGAGGACCGGCAGCAATCTGCGGTACTGTAGGTTTAAAGCCCACCCATGGAAGGATTAGTGTGCGCGGTGTTTTTCCCAACGCGACAAGCCTTGACCATGTTGGACCATTGACCCGTACAGTGCGTGATTGCGCTCTTTTGTTGCAGGGGCTCGCCGGTTATGACCCCGACGACCCCTTTTCCGCAGATTTACCGGTCCCAGATTTTACTGCTGACCTGGAGAAAGGGGTGAAGGGTTTAAAGCTAGCGGTTTGCTCGGACTTGATTGATGTGGATATTGATAAACCGATTGTTGATGCTTTTGATGCGGCAGTTGAGGTTTTGCGGGGGCTTGGCGCTACTGTAGAAGAAGTAAAGTGTTCGTTTGCTGATGAGGTCAATCCCAATCGCCGAGCGATAGCTGATGCGGAGTTTTTTCGGGTACATGGTGAAAGGCATGCTGGCAATTCAGGTGGTTATGGAAGCCGCCTTCAGGAACGGATTGTAAACGCAGAAAAAACCACGTTGGCTAGGTATATCGATGCGCTCAACCGACGAGAGGTAATTAAACGAATGATGGCGGATATGCTGCGTGGCTATGATTGCATGTTGTCACCTGGCTATCCTTGCCTTGCCGCACCAGTCGACACGGTGATGGCAACCGTAAATGGCAAGGAAATAGACTTTATTGGTTTAGGTCGTAACTTAGTCGGGCTACAAAATTTGATAGGATTTCCAGGTCTCTCAGTGCCTACAGGGCGTGATCCTATTTTGGGTTTACCCATGGCAATTCAAATCACGACTTTACCTGGCGATGAAGGGGGCGCGTTCCGAATCGGCCATGCTTATGAGCAATCGACGCCGGCATTGCGGGGACAGCGACCTAAGATCAATTAAGGTGCCAGAATTATGCCGAGCTTTGCTGCGCTGCAACAAAGTTTTGACTCAGCAACCAAAAGTTGTTTTAATACGTTTGCGGGCAGGATAAACAATAATACTAAAAAGGGCCCGGTATTGTCGGGTCTGGCACGTTCATTGACCATTTTAATTGGATGGACCTTCGGACCTTTAACAGGTAGCCGCAACCCTTATGGGTTGCTCCAAGGAGAATCAAATGTACTATCGACCAACCAAATTTTTGGCAGTGTCTGCATTTGCCGCCGCTGCTTTTTTTGCATCGCATTCTGCAATAGCGAAGAACTTGGTATTCTACTCGTCGCTGACAACTGCGGCGCAAGGGACACTCGTTAAAGCCATTGAGAAAAAGTTTCCGGACATTAAAGTGGAATCGATTACAGCTGGTGGTGTGAGCCTGTATCAACGGTTTGTTGCAGAGAGAACCGCGGGTAAAGGTAAAATCGATATGATCCACTTCAGTTACACGCCCGGCTGGTATCATCTTGCCAAAGAAGGTTGGGTTAAGAATGTTACACAATTCCCAGAAGCAAAGAGTTTCCCCGATTGGGGCAAAGACACTAAAGCCCAGTGGGTTGGTTTGCGTGCACCAACACTGCAGGTGATTTATAACACAGACAATGTGAAGCCCGGCGAAGAACCAAAGAGTTTTGCAGAACTCACTACAGCAAAATGGAAAAATCGTCTTGTATTAGTCGATCCCTTCCAATCTGCAGGTTTGTGGGATTTTTTCTACGGTAGTGATCAGTTTGGAAAGGAATACATAAAGGGCCTTTTGTATAACGGTGCATTGGTCCAATCGCGTATGGGCTCATCGACGGAACGAGTTGCCACTGGCGAGCGTGACGTGACTATGGTGTTCGAATATATCGCCATCCGGCGTATTAATAAGGGTGCCAAAATCAAGATCGCTTCAATGAAAGAAGGCACGCCGGTGGTGCCTGCATCTTTCGGATTGGTCAAGGGCGGCCCCAACCCAAAAAATGCGGAAAAGGTGTATCGTTGGATTTTGTCCAAAGAAGGCCAAACGGTAATTACGCAGGAAGTAAAGATCAATTCTGCACGTTCAGACGTACCGCACGTGAAGGGCATTCCTTACCCATTCAAGGCGTTAAGTTCCAATGCGGAGAAGATCTATAAGGAACAGGACACATACCGTTCTTTCATGACCAAGCATATTCGTGAGGCTAAAAAGAAAAAATAGTCAACGGTAGTTCTAATCCAAGAAGCATCCTCGTTCGTTTATGATGTTCAAGTTCCCAAGCACTGTTCGAATACTCGAATGGGGATGCCTTCTTGTTGTCGGATTCTTGGTCCTTTATCCGCTATTTTGGCTGCTATTGGGTAGTATAAAACCGAGCCTAAATAGCCCTGAATACAACCTGGATGCATTTGTCGCGATTTACCAAGCTGACTACATGGGCGAGGTATTACGAAACACCGCTGTTATGTCGATCGGTGTCACAATTTTATCAGTATTGATAGGCGTTCCGTTAGCATGGATCGTTGGGCGCACTGACACGCCCTTCAAAGACTACATCAGTATGATTGCTATTCTGCCTTTTATCATGCCGCCGGTGGTGGTTGCAGTTGCTTGGGCCTATCTAGGCACTCCTAGGGTTGGCTTTGTGAATCTATTTTGGAAATGGTTAGCTGGCACTAATGAGCCTTTGTTCGATATATTTACTATGGGCGGATTGATCTTCGTGATGGCACTGTCTTTGGCGCCCTATGTGTTTATTTTTACGGTCACTGCATTCAAAAACATGGACCCAACATTGGAAAACGCAGCTCATGTGAGTGGCGCTAATCAGTGGCAAACGACCCTTCGTATCACCTTTCCTTTGGCTGCACCGGCGATCTTATCTGGTGCGTTACTAGTTTTTATTCAATCGCTTGAAATCTTCGCTATTCCGGCCACTATAGGCGTCTCTGGAGGCATCTATGTGTTTGCGACGCAGTTGTGGCGCATGATGATTGGTATCCCACCAAATTTTTCGCATGCTGCGGCAATGTCAGTACCAATCCTTCTCATTTGTGGACTGGCTCTCTGGGGACAGACAAAAGCACTGGGTCGTAGTGCAAAATACACAACTATTGGTGGAAAAAGCTTCCAGCCGCGGTTGGTGCACTTGGGCCGCCTTAAGTGGGTAGCGTTGGGGTTTGCTGGCTCTTATCTGCTAGTCTCTGCAATATTGCCGTTATTGACACTGATTTACGGTACGTTCATTTCCAATCGGGGTCGCCCACCTACGCTTGACTTTTTGACCCTTGAACATCTTCGCGAAATGCTATTCGGCGACGGCGGAGATGTCATCTTACGATCTATCGGGAACAGCTTGTTTTTAAGTTTCATTGGCGCAACCGTTGGCATTGCCTTGGCTGCAGTAGTCGCATTTTTTGTTGTAAGGAGTAAATGGAAGGCGCGGGGAACTCTAGACTTTCTGGCGTTGATACCGGTCGCCATTCCTGGGGCGGTTATCGCTATTGCTATGATGTGGGCTTATATTCGCGAGCCGTTTAATCTCTATCATACGATTTGGATTATTTTGCTTGCCTACATCACGCGGTTTTTGCCTTTTGGTGTCAAAGCGGTTTCCAACGCAATTACACAGATACACGAAGAATTGGAACGAGCCGCTGCGGTGAGCGGCGCAAACTGGTTTGTTGTTTTTTGGAGAGTGCTTGTGCCGCTGGCAATGCCGGGCATTGTTGCTGGCTGGATTATATTATTTGTTTCGATGATGCGCGAACTATCAGCATCCATAATGTTATTCAGCTCCAATAATGAAGTTATCGGAACGATTCTGATTCAGCTGTATGACGAGGGCCTATTTTCGCATGTATGTATTTTGTCCTTAATCATCGTCATTCTGTCTTTGGGATCAGTGGCCTTGGTAAGATGGATTACTAAGCAAAAGGATGTGGGAGGACTTACCTGATGCAGGAAGTACGGGTCGAAAAATTGGTTAAGCGCTTTGGAGATGTCACCGCTGTGGATGGTATCTCCTTTAAAGTGCCAAGGGGTAAGCTCCTAAGTTTGTTGGGACCAAGTGGGTGCGGGAAGACTACGACCCTAAATATGATAGCCGGTTTTGAAGATCCCGATGGCGGTGACGTTTTTGTCGGCGATAAGCTTATTAGTAGTGCCCAAAAAAACATTCTGCTGCCTGCCCACGAACGCAATCTCGGGATGGTTTTTCAATCCTATGGTCTTTGGCCACATTTGCGCGTCAGTGAAAATGTCTCGTTCGGTTTGGAGATGCGCAGAAAGGCAAAGGCCGAGGTCGGCCCAGCAGTAGAGCGGGCGTTGGAGTTGGTTCGTCTTGGTGGCATGGGTGAACGGTACCCGTCTCAGCTTTCGGGCGGACAGCAACAACGCGTGGCATTTGCTCGAGCCCTTGTGTATGAGCCCGATGTATTACTCCTTGATGAACCATTATCGAACCTAGATGCGGCGCTTCGTGAAGAAATGCGGCTCGAACTTAAGGAGCTGCAAGAGGAAACCGGCATTACGACTATCTTCGTTACTCATGACCAAGTCGAAGCTATGGTGATGAGCGATATCATCGTCGTGATGGATCATGGACGTATCCAACAAATGGGCGCGCCGCGAGATATTTATCAATTGCCTGCTAATCAATTTGTGGCTGGTTTTGTAGGAATTTCCAATTTTCTTGAAGGTACGGTTGTGGGCAAAGCCGACAAGAATGGTTTAACCATGGTGCAGGTTGGTGATCTCAAATTATTGTGTAAAGTGGACGGTCGTGAGAAAGGCTCTCGGGTTTCATTATCCATACGCCCTGAGGATTGGATCGCTACGGTGAAAGCACCACCAAAAAGCACTAAGAACAGGCTAAAAGCAGAAGTGCGTAAAGCTGTTTATATGGGTGGAGTATTGGAAATATGGTTGAGCGCGAGTGGCCAAGAAATGCGCGTTCATGGGCATCGATTGCCTATGGTCGAAAATGGTTCGAGTATTTATATCTCAGTCGATCCCAGTCATATTAAGGTAGTTGATTAGTCCGGGGTTGCGGCGACGCAAAATGGATCAGGACTTGTGAGCATCATGCTCGGGTATCCGCTAAATCTAGTCGTGAAAATTAAGATTAAAGACGCTGTTTCTTCTATTGCAGTAGAGGTAGCCTCTATTGACCTACTGCTGAAAGTTGTTGGATAGAATAACACTCCATTTCAAAGGGAAACTGCGCCATGGCAGGGCCGCTCGACGGTATAAAAATATTAGATTTAAGCTCGGTGGTGTTAGGGCCATTGGCAACGCAAATTCTTGGTGACCTAGGAGCTGACGTTATTAAGGTTGAGGGGCCCAACGGTGATCCCATCCGCTATACGGGCCCGGCGCGGTCAAAAGACATGGCAGCACTTTTCCTCGCCATCAACCGGAATAAACGATCACTTGTTTTGGATTTGAAGGAACCTGTTGCGCAGGACGCGTTGTGGAGACTGATTGACCTGACCGATGTGTTTATTCATTCTATTCGCCCGCAAGCCATCGAACGCCTCGGCTTTGGCCATGAAGCGGTGCTCAAGCGTAATTCGAGAATCATTTATGCGGGTGTGCATGGGTATCGATCCGGCGGGCCCTATGAAGGACAGCCCGCCTATGATGACGTGATCCAGGGTCAAAGCGGTGCATCTGATTTGATGGCGCGGCTTACCGGGGAGACGCGCTATTTTCCAACTATTATGGCCGATAAGACCTGCGCGCAGATAGCCGCGTACGCGATTATGGCAGCGCTTTTCTCGCGTGAGCGTACCGGCAACGGACAGTTTGTGGAAATACCCATGTTCGAAAGTATGGTGTCGTTCAATATGATAGAGCATCTATACGGCCACACATTTCAACCGCCGGAAGATGAGATAGGTTATGCGCGCGTGTTGGCACCCTGGCGCCGGCCTTATGCGACAAAGGACGGTCATATAGCTCTACTCGCCTATACAGATGCACATTGGGATAATTTTTGGGAAGCGGTGGGTAGACCGGGCCTAAAGGATGATCCTCGTTTCGACAGCTTGAAAAGGCGCAGTGAAAATATTGCCGAGGTCTATAAGCTTGCGGGCGAGAGCTTGATGGATAAGACCACTACCGAATGGGTGGAAATTTTCAGTGAACTCCAAGTGCCAGCTGCGAAGATTAATGGCCTACAAGATTTGCTAGATGACCCGCAACTAGCTTCCAGCAATTTTTTCAAATATACGACCCACCCGACGGAGGGCGAAATTGTAATGCCGGATCTTCCGGTACGGTTCAGCAAGACAAAAGCCGAAATTAGGCGATTACAGCCGAAGCTCGGCGAGCATTCGCGGGAAATCTTAGTGGAGGCCGGACTTGATGCGGCATCCATTGACGCATTGATTGATAGATAGGGGAGAAGAATGGGTGAAGATATGAAAACGGTGGGAGTTGGCTTCTACTGGGACGACCTCAAAGAAGGTGATAAATTTCGCACGCTCAACCGTACCATCACCGAAACCGATATAGTGAACTTTATCAGCGTTACCGGTATGCTGGAGACAATATTTACAGACTTGTCTTTTTCGGAACATCACGGGGCGATCCAAGGGCGCGTAGTGCCGGCGGCGCTTAGCTATACCGTTGTCGAAGGGCTCCTGTGCCAGTCCACCATGCAGACCACCGGTTTGGCTCTTCTGGAAGTGACCAAAAAAGTGAAAGCCCCAGTGTTCGCAGGTGATACGGTCCACGGTGAGGTGACCGTAGAAAGCTCGCGCGAGACGTCGAAAGGCGGGCGCGGTATCGTCATAACAAATAACGATATCGTCAACCAGAAGGGCGAAACGGTAATCACCTACCGCGCTGTCCGTATGATGGCGGGGCGCCCGAAGGAGTAGTGATATGCGTGGATTAAAGGGTAAAACGGCCATCGTCACTGGGGCCGCATCCGGTATCGGCAGCGCCATCGCAGTCAGATTGGGTGAGGAAGGTTGCAAGGTCTGTATTTTTGATCTCAACGGCGACGGTGCGAAAGCAACCGCAGCGGATATTCGAGCGGCGGGCGGTTCGGCCTTTGCCTACCAAACGGATATTACGGACCGGGACAACGTAGTGAGCTCTGTTGAAAGAGCAGAGAGGGAGGCGGGTTCAATCAGCATCCTTGTCAACAATGCGGGATGGGATATACCGATGGGCTTTCTCGAGACGGATCGAGAGTTCTGGGACAAGGTGATCGGAATTAATCTCTATGGGCCTTTGAATATGCACCATGTAGTTCTTTCAAAGATGGTAGAGAATGGCGGTGGACGCGTGGTGAATATCGCTTCGGATGCAGGTCGCGTGGGTTCATCGGGAGAGGCAGTTTATTCTGCTTGCAAGGGCGGTATCATCGCTTTTTCCAAGACGTTAGCTCGCGAACATGCACGACATAATATTCAACTCAATACTATTTGCCCTGGCCCAACGGATACCCCTTTATTTGACGACTTTAAGGCGCATTCGCCGAACGGCGCTAAAATTGCCGAAGGTTTGGCGCGTGCTATACCGGCTCGACGCCTGGGAGAGACTTCGGATTATCCGGGGATGGTGGTCTTTCTAGCAAGCGACGATGCGACATACATTACCGGGCAGGTAATCTCCATCTCTGGCGGACTCACCATGAGTGGTTAATGTTAAAGAGTTAGGAAAATTCTATGAGTGAATATGAAGATTTAAAGTACGAAGAAAAAAACGGCGTCGCTAAAATCCTCATTAATCGGCCCGACAAGATGAATGCTTTTCGCGCCGAGACCTGCGAGGAGCTGCTGCATGCGTTAAATCGTGCAGGCTGGAACAATGATATTGGTGTCGTAGTCCTAGGGGGTGCGGGCGACCGGGCTTTTTGTACCGGTGGCGATCAATCGGCCCATGGTGAGGGTGATGAGTCTGGTTATGGCGGGCGTGGCACCATCGGCCTTCCTATAGAAGACGTACAAAGTATTATCCGCGATATCCCTAAGCCGGTCATCTGCCGTGTACAAGGCTATGCTATCGGTGGGGGCAATGTACTGGCCACACTCTGTGACTTCACTATTGCTTCCGAGAAGGCAGTCTTCGGTCAGGTAGGTCCTAAGGTCGGCTCCGTCGATCCCGGCTGGGGCACGGCATATCTGTCTCGTATCGTCGGCGAGAAGAAAGCGCGCGAAATTTGGTATCTGTGCCGCCGTTATTCGGCAGAAGAAGCGGAGCGTATGGGCCTAGTCAATGTGGTGGTGCCCCACGATAAGCTCGATGATGAGATCGACAGTTGGTGTGCTGAGATCATGCAGAAAAGTCCGACCGCTTTGGCGATTGCTAAACGGAGCTTTAACGCGGATTCAGAGAGTATCCGTGCCATTGGGAGCTTTGGCTTTGAGGCATTGAAGCTATATTATGATACGGACGAAGCGAAGGAGGGGGTCAACGCGTTCCTGGAAAAGCGTCCGCCTGATTTTCGCAAACATCAAAAATAGGGGAACCCTATGAGCAAAGCTTTTCCCTTTGTAAAGCTCGATGAGCGCCGTAGCCAAACGAAGCCCCGCACAACCGGGCTAACCTTGGTCAAGGACTACCAGACTGGACTTGAGGCACTTGAAGATACGCTTGCCGTTGCCGCGGAATATGTGGATATTTTCAAGTTCGTGACCGGTACAACCCGCCTTTTGAATCGAGACTTTGTAAAAGCGAAAACGGCACTGCTTAGAAAATATCAGATTCAGCCTTACCTCGGGGGGCAATTTCAGGAATATGTGTTGCATACCATGGGAGTCGAGGCGTTCCCCCAGCACCTAGAGGAAGCGAAAGAACTCGGTTTTGAAATCGTCGAAGTATCAGACAATGTGGTTCCATTTCCGGACGGGGTGCGGAAGAACTTAGTCGATCAAATCCGTGACCTTGGCATGATTCCTATCGTCGAAGTGGGAGATAAGAAAGAGAATAGCTCCGCTGAGGATGTGGTTAATGATGTGCTACAGACGTTGGAGGAAGGCTCGGCCTTTGCTATGATTGAGGCACAAGAGCTGATGATTGGTAGTGAACCTAATGAAGAGTTAATTCACCATCTTAAGGCCGAGGTGAATGTGGGCCGTTGTATGTTTGAGATTTCATCACCCTATATCGGTAGCACTCTGCCAGAAATTCATGTGGGCAAGAAATTTCTACTAAAAACCTTCGGGCCCGACGTCAATCTTGGTAATATTCTCCTCGTGGATGTAATTGAAACCGAGGCTAGTCGTTTGGGTCTGGCAGCAGCCGGGCCGCTTTCTTTCCAGTAAGCATACGTGATGGAAAGTTACCATTACGTCTTCATAGCGCGTTATAACCGATGGATGAATGGGCGCTTTTAGCGTTGGTCGTCGACTTTATTCCCAAGAGTGGCATAGATGGCAAAACTCGGACGCTGTCCGACGGGGAAGAGGGGTTTGTGCGGTGGCGGCAGTTTAGGGATTAAATCCCATAAACTCGTGCCGCGTTATCGTGAAACAGCGAGCTTTTCTCCGCTTCTGAATAATCCGCTGCCAGACGCTTGAAGCTGTTCCACAGTACTCCATAGCTGCAGCTCATTTTGTCGACGGGGAAATTGCTTTCGAAGAGACAACGTTCGACCCCAAATACCTCTAACGCGTGTTGGTGCCAACGTTTGGTGACTTGGTAGAGTTCTTTGCTGGTGGGAGGCTTTGTACGTTCGTGCCAGCCATAGCCGTTGACTTCCATTTGCAGCCCGCCCAGTTTGGCATGTACATTTTCGCAAGTGGCGAGATCGGTCATGTCTTTTTGCCATTGGGCGAAGACGTCATCCTGCTTGCCTTTGTATGGGCCAATGCCGATGGGGCCGCCATGGTGGTTGAGTACTATGATGATATCCGGGAAGGCCTGGGCCAGTGAGGTCACTTGGGGAATGTGGGTGTGGTAGCACCAGGCTTCGAAGACTAGGCCGCGTGGTGCCAGTTCTGCAAAGCCTTCGCGAAATTCTGGCTCGTTAAATTGGAACTCCGACGGCTTGTTGAGGCCGTGCCGAATATCTGGGTTGGCGCTCCAGGTGCTCTGGAAACGGATGCCTTTGAAGCGACCGCCGCTGACAGATTTTTGGGCGTCCAGCACCTCGCCGATCTCCTGGCCTAAGCGTAAATTTGCATAGCCAATAATTCCGGCGCAAAGGCGACTGGGGCCGTATAGGCCGGACTCTGCCATGGCCGCTTGGCCCGCTGCGAACTCCACCTCTCCTAGGGGGCGCCTGGCATCTGGGCCATCCTTTCGATACATGGCGTTACATTCGATATAGACACTGGCAATTATATTATGGCCGCTGGCGTCTATGTCTGCGGCAAATTTGGGGACGAAGTAATCTGGCTCTGTGTTTGGTCGTTGGATGAATAGGTGATGATGCGGGTCGATAATGGGCCGTTCGGGCTCGAGTGGGGTTTCAGTTACCTGCTGGAGCCAGTCGTTATTGTCGGTCATTATTTTATCATTCTCTTGTGTTATCAGCTGTGGCACTAGTCGATGAAAGTACTCTTGACGCTAGTCAATAGCTACAGTGACCATCTGCGTATTCCCAAAAGTGGGGATGCACGCTGAATGGCGTCCAGAACCACCAGTAACAGCGATTACTATTTGGTTTGGATTTGAAAACAGCTTGATACCATCTATGCCGTCTGGGCCAAGCAGACGATCGGCTTGGCGTTCGCGGAATAGGTACATCCAACCTTCGGAAGCAAAATGGCGTGGAATGACGCATTTTTCAGCGAGAAATTCTTTCACGTTCTGCTTGGAAAAACCGCTGTTGGCTATTACGCCTGCATGCTCCGGTCCCAACGCCACGATATACTCGTAATTGTATTTAGAATTGTTACAGGATGCGGTGGACATGACACCCGCGATGCTAGTAAGCAGCGCCTCGCCAGTTTCGCCGTAATGGTCGTTCACATTGTGGGGGGCTTCGGAGCCGATTAGCGTCACGGTACTTTGGTTGGCACTAAAGCCAAGTTCTACATGTAGCGGTTCCCAGGGGTTAGCGTCTTCATTTTCACCAAAGCAGAACGAAAATTTAGCTGGCGTGCCCATGGTGGAGCGGTCTAGGACACCGGGGATACCGCCGCCAACATTAATGAGGATCAGTCGAAGCGCCCGCCCCAGCGTTGCATTGGCTTTGGTGCCTTGGCCCATAGCGTTGGTGCCGGAGTTGATACCCATATCGACCCTAATCGGACCGTTGATCATCATCGCAACCGTACAAGGGTGGGTAGTAGATTGCAGTGCTTTCAAATTTAGCTTCGGGTCGATCAACCCTTTTACAGCAGCGATTAGGACAGGCATGGCTGAATTATCGCAGCCCGCCATTATGGCGTTCGCTGCTATATTACCCATAGTCGCCCTGCCGAGGCCGGGTTCAATTAATCCTATCTCTTGATCTGGGTCGCGTCCGCCCAACATCTTTGTCCAGCTATCAGGCTTCGGTGGTACGATGGGTAGGCCATCGGTCCAATTACGGTAATAGAAATCTCGGTTGATATCAGCGAAATCATCGGGTGCTTCAAAGATGGCCGGAGCGCCTGGTGCGTTGAAATCGTCTTCAAACAGTGATCCGTATTGGAAATTGGACTTACGCCTGACCTTGCGAGCTTTAGCTTCTGTGGCCAGTTCTGTCGCATCTGCTGTCAAAATATGTTTGATCTCATCGGTAGCCTCGGCAGCAATCTTTTTAACTAGCGCAGGGTTCAGTTCGGCAACCGGGTGAGGTACTAGCGCAATTGGCAAACCTGGCATGCCGAGACATTCAGCCTCTCCCTTACCCAGTCCAAAAAACTCATCGGTACAGACCGTTGCGCATGGAATACCAGACTTTTCCAACTTAACAGTGTCATGGATACACCACGACGTGCAGGAGCCTCAATCCCCAAAGGCAGCTACTACCGCATGGACACGGTCCAGCCATTGCTGGTCAAAATCGGCGGGGACGCTAGCGGTTTTTTCGAAGCGAGCAAACTCCAGATGTGGGTGTTGCTCTTTCAGAATATTGGCGACGTCGTCGAGAAAAAGCGTAGCGTTGTTCTTTAAATTAGAGAACAACCCTATAACTTGAATGTCGTTAAAGGGTTTCCGAATGGCAATTTGCGCATCGTCTCGTTGAAAAATACCGCAAGGGTTTACGAGTTTCATGAACAACACGTTATCGCTGAGGCGAAGTTCATGCAAGATAGCGCGTCCCAAAGACGTGCGGTATAATGTACAAAATCATTTTAGTTCGGGAGATGGAGCCATGAGCGATTATCAAACAATTTTGACTGAGATTGAGGACGGCGTGGGCATCATAACGCTCAACCGGCCTGAGAAGCTGAACGCTATGAACCACAATTTAAATGTTGAATTGCAAGAGGCGGCGAAGAATTTTGATCAAGATCCAGATATAGGTTGCATTGTCATTACCGGGTCAGGCAAGCGTGCTTTTACCGCTGGTGGTGATATACATGAGCAGGTGTCTAATGAATCTCGTAACGATGATGAAGTTGCTGCGGAGAAGCTAAAAACACGCCGTGGCGGCTATGAACTGGCAGCTGCGGACACACCTACCATCGGTATGATGAATGGTCTTGCCTATGGTGGCGGGGCGGTATTGGCATCCTCGCTGGATATCCGTATCGGTTGTGAGCACTCCAAGTTCCGTTTCTTGGCAGCAGCTTACAAGCGTATAAATGCCACTTGGACGCTTCCTAACCAGGTTGGCTGGCCGAAAGCTAAGGAATTGCTATTCACAGCGCGGATCATCGAAGCGGAAGAGTCATTTCAGATTGGCCTCTTGAACCACCTTGTGCCGAGCTCGCAGCTTCGCGATAAAACGATGGAGGTTGCTAAGCAAATTTCCGGCAACCATAACGAAGCAGTAGCTGGCTGCAAGCGCTTGATGCTAAAAAATATGACGGCAGATCTTGAGCAGCAATGGCAGAACGAACAGGACTATGCCAAGAACGTTATGACCAATGCCAAGGCCACCGAAGCATTTCCGGAATTTCTAGAACGTAAAGGCGTTGCCGCCGAATAGGTTTTGAGGGGAGCAATCGAGTGATTGGCATCAAAGTAGCGCTATCCGGTGCGGTAGGGCGTATGGGTCGCCGCGTTGGAGATGCACTCGATGCTATGGGAGGCGTTTCATTTATCGGCGGCCTGGTCCGGTCCTCTCAAATTTCAAGTGTGGGTTGCAAGGCACCACTTAGCGATGATTTGGCCGCTACGCTTGACGCTTGTGATGTGCTTCTCGACTTTTCCACTTTTGATCGGACATTAGCCTTAGCCTCGTATTGTGCTAGTGCCGGGCGGCCCTTTTTTGTGGGGACGACAGCAGGAACGGCTGAACATGTTAGGGCATTACAAGAATTTTCTGTTGATATTCCCATTCTTTATGCGCCGAACGTCACTAGGGGGGCTGGCACGTTATTCGGAATAATTGAAAAATTATCCGTTCAGCTTGGTCCGTCATATGATGCGAAGGTCATTGGCGTTCATCATAAAAGGAAGAAGGAATTACCGAGTGGCACATCTTTTGAAATCGCACGCCGCATTCAGGCTGCTCGTGGCGATCAGGCTTTGCCTGAAATAGTTAGCCTTTTGGCAGGCGGTGCTTATAGCAACCACGAGATTATATTCGCCGGTCATAATGATGAAATTCGTATAAGTCATAATGTGACGCGACCTGATATTGATCCAGATATATTGGGAGCAGGCTTTCAATGGTTGATGACAAAACGGAACGGTTTTTACGGACTGCCAGAAGTTTTGGCAGGCTAGGCGATCCACTCGCTGACCGGCGCATTAGCCTCATTTAGGGGCTGGCAAATTACATCCACTAAGGTTGGTCCGTCATAGGCGAAGGCTTTCTTCAACACTTTGCCAAGTTCCGCTGGGTCTTCAACGCTCCAGCTTTTAACGCCAAAGGCAGTCGCGACGGCGGCATGGTCGGTGCGGTTGAAGTCGACTGAATAATAACGTTCGCCGAAACTTGATCGTTGGCCCGCTTTAATCCACCCATAGACGGCGTTGGATACTACAATGAAGGTAATCGGCATTCTTTTGCGGGTCACGGTTTCCAGCTCCCCGCAGGTAAAGCCGAAACTACCATCACCCATGATTGAAATAATCTTCTGGTCCGGTCGTCCGATCCACGCGCCCATAGCTGCTGACATAGAATATCCTAGTGCACCGTGGGCTCGGTTAGAGAGAATACGGCGGCCGGGTGTGTCTTGTTCCAGATAAGCCGAGACATAGGGACAAGGCGTACCCGGGTCTGCGATGACGATACTGTCCGGGGGCATTTTTTTTTGAATTTCTGCTATGAGGCGCTCTGGCTTGATGGGGCTATCATCACTTGTTGCAAGTGGATCGAAGATCATACGTTTTTTTGCTTTTAGGGCAGCAACGATTTCGGCGCCACCAATTTCAGATGTAAAGTCACCGTGAGTGTCTAGCACTGCGTTCATAGCCTCTAAAGTGAGCCGGGCATCGCCTACGAGCCCCAGTTCTGTATCGTATGACGCGCCTAACACATTCGGGTCTGAGTCAATGTGGAGTATGCGGGTTCCTTTTCTGGGGTATTGCCAGCGCTCGGTTGTTACCGAGCCGGCTCGGCAGCCAATAAATACTGCAAGATCGGCTGATTCGACTGCTTCGCGTGTGGCGGTTACGCCGCCGTTAGACCCAATGACACCTAAGCAGTTCGGATGGATATCGGGAAGGCTACCCTGGCCAGAGATGGTCGTGGCTACTACAATATCGAGGCGTGTTGCTAATTGATCTAATGCTTCTTCCCCACCGGCAATTACTACGCCACCACCACAAATAATAATGGGGTTCTTCGCGGACAGTAGGGCCGAGACTGCGGTTTCTACCGAATGCCAATCAGGGCCCGTGGGATAGGCGGGATAATGTTTATGGGCAGCGTCGGCCCATATGCCGTTTGCATCCGTTAGTCCGCGTTGGACGTCTATGGGGAAGCCTAAATGCGCTGCGCCCGGACGCCCCGTAGTCATAGAACGGAATGCTCGGCGCACCATATCGGGTACCATCTCGGAGCGTGGAATGATGGTGTTCCATTTGGTGAGTGGCTGAAAGAGTGCTGCCTGGTCTAATTCGGTGAGCGGATAGTGTCCGATAGAAGTTGTGGCAACATCGGATGTAATAGCAAGCACGGCAGACGAGGATTCGTTTGCTTCTACCACGCCCGGCAAAATGTATGTGGCGCCGCCACCGGATGGCCCCTCGCATACGCCAACCTTGTTAGTCACGCGGGAATATCCGTCGGCCATATAGGATGCAGACCGTTCATCACGTGTAAGGATATGATCTATTTTGTGCTCGAGGCGATAGAGCGCATCGTAGAAGGGGAGTGTGGTATCGCCACAAAGTCCGAAAATATGCTTGACGCCGTGAGCCTCTAACATTCGGACCATAGCTTCCGCCCCAGTCATTTGGTTAGTGTGGTTATTCTTTGCCATCTCATCACTCAAAGAAAAGGCCCGGTAGCACGATCTTGAAAGATTTTGCTCCGGGCCACTGGTTTAATTTGAAGCCGGCCCTAATTCATTTTTAGACCAGGCACTTCTTCTTCTTTCTCCACATAGGCATTTGGATCACGCTTGGCCATTTCTTTTGGATCAGAACCTGGGCGATCTGAGGGGCGAGCATATTGCATAACCAGTACATTAGCGCCATCACTTCCCGCCGCAAGCATGGGTGCTTGTTCGTCGGCTTCCACATGCATTAGGGAATTAGCTTCAAAAGTTTTTCCTTTTGTGACGAGAGTGCCGGAGCAGACAAGAATATACTGTCCACCGCCGGTGGATGGTTCACTAAGCCTTTGTGCATTGGGCCCTAAGCGAATGCCCACTGCATCGACCTCGTCCTCTTGAGGTTCCATAAGCACCTCGCGTTCGGAAGCGCCGTCATCAGTAAGCACTCTACTGATGTCAAAAAGCCCAGCGATGTTGCGTCCGGCCCGGCCCGGCATTTTGTCGCGGTTACCCGGCATGACCCAATGACCTCCGCTAGCGATGGGGCGTAGAGTAAAGAATGCAATACCATCATCCATCCCCACGATAGGCCCGTAAGGCGTGTAGGCGTCCGCATATTGGAAGGTTATCGGTTCAACCGATTTCTTTCCCATGCGCCCATATCCACCTACAACAACTTGGAATTGGTCCACATCATGAAAATGTGGATCAATTACAGGATTTGGATAACGACGTTCCACAAGGAACCCTTGGGGACCGGCGGCTATAGCTTTGGTGCCGATAAAATTACGACGATACCCCATACCGCCCGGACGGGGAACTTCTGTTCGCTCCGTTTCTGAAATAGGAACCGACTGCATGATACCACTCTCCCTAAAATTGGTGATCTGTGCAAAAATGTTAGCATATTTTACGCGAGTTGTTTTAGTTTGTCTCTACAGTCAATCAATCAAATCTTTCCCATGTCGGATAATGTATCTTTTGCTATTCGCATGGCCGAATTAGCTGCCGGTACGCCGCCATAAATCGCAACATGTAATAGAACTTCGCGAATGTCTTCCGGTGTAGCCCCGGTGTTAGCGGTAGTTCGAATGTGCAGTTCAAATTCTTCCCAGCGACCAAGGGCCGCCAAGATCCCCAGTACAATCATGCTCCGCTCGCGCGGCTTAATATCGTCTCGCGCCCAAACATGGCCCCAGGCAGCTTCGGTGATGAGTTGTTGATATGGTTGGTCAAAATCTTTTTTTGTGCTTTCGGCGCGTTCCACGTAAGCATCTCCCATTATTTCTCGGCGGCGTTTCATGCCTTTGGTAAAGCGATCTACATCGGCGGATTCGGTCATTTTTGCTCCTTTCAAATAAAAATTTTGCGATTTCATAGCCTAGAGAGCTGTATTAGCGATTCGAATTCGACAGCATTATTGCGCGATACCATGATTTGCAAATAACATAAGGTCAACGCTACGCTGGATGAGCAAGATTATTTCTTCGTCTGACTTCTTGCAGGATCAAGAGCCTTAATAATTCCATACAGGGCATGCCCATTCATCAGGCAATAGGTTAGGCTTGTGAACAAAAGGGTTATGCCGGGGAATAATTAGGAGGGTTGAACTACTAATTTTTTGTATGAGATCATCTAAGATGTTTCACTAATAATCATTCATATAGTCGACCCTAGGCCAGATCGGCTCCGCTGTGTATTTTGTTTATCATAACCCGGAATTAGCCAATCATATGCCTACACATTCGGCCAGACAAATTCTAATTGCGACTTGCACGGCTCAATTATTTGCGCAAATGGGCGCGTATACCCTGCCGGCTCTTCTACCAACCTTTATTCGTGAATGGTCATTGAGTAACTCTGAAGCGGGATGGCTGACGGGTATCTTTTATGGCGGATACGTCATGGCAGTACCGGTCCTGGTTACGCTTACAGACCGGGTTGATCCAAAAAGAATTTATGTATGTTCGTTGCTGGTTACTCTGATGTCTCATGTGGGGTTTGTTTTCTGTGCCGATGGCTTCGCCTCGGGACTACTTTTCCGCACTATGGCTGGTATTGGTTGGGCCGGAACATATATGCCTGGTTTAAAGGTTCTGGCGGATCATTTGCATGGAAAATTGCAAATACGAGCCGTGTCATTCCATGCGGCAAGCGTGGGTGTCGCGGGTTCTCTGTCTTTTATTATTGCGGCCACCATTGAATCGGCTAGCAATTGGCAATGGGCCTTCACGGCAGCGGCTGGCTTCGCAGCTGTAGCCTTTATATTGGCGTTAATCTATATGCCATCGCGGGTTCGGCCAACTGAAGTGTATAAGGAGGCAATCTTTGATTTTCGTCCGGTGCTGCGTAATCACTCATCTTTAGCTTATTCATTAGGCTATTTTGCACATACCTGGGAAATGTTCGTACAACGAAACTGGGTTGTGGTGTTTTTAGTCTATGTGGCTGCTGAAGCGGGAACAGAGCAACTAATTTTCCCTCCAGCTTACATTCCGTTTATTGTTGGGTTGCTGGGTACATGGGCCAGTGTTTCGGGAAACGAAATTGCAATTAGGACCGGGCGACAGAGATGGGTGTTAGGCGTCTTTTTCTGCTCTATGGTAGCTCTAATCATGGTCGCTTTAGCATCCTCATCGGGGTTCTATCTTCTTGTGGCAGGCCTTTGCATTATTCATGGGATAATAATATTTGCCGATTCGTCTGCTTTGACAGCGGGTGCGTCTGGGAATTCTGAGCCAGAACGGCGTGGCGCTCAATTGGCATTACATTCCATATTGGGATACAGCGGTGGTTTTATTGGTGCTGTGGTGTTTGGTGCGGCTCTCGACTTTGCGGGTGGACAAAGCACTGTGGGTTGGCTTGCGGCCTTTGGTAGCGTTTTGGTGGTTCTTGCAATTGGCCCATTTGCCGTTTGGTATTTCAAACCGAAAGACTTAGTTGGTGACAAACCGTGGGGCCAACCTTGAGTAGTGCTTGCGTAAAAAATAACATTATACCATTCACTCAAAGTACGACTTTGAAGAGGGAATTAGACTGATGAAAGCCATGGTTTTGACAGCGCCTGATACGCCATTTCAATTGATGGAGGTGGCTGATCCAACTCCAGGACTAGATGAAGCGGTTGCACGGGTTATTACCTGTGGATCAGGGCTTACTATTCAACATATCCGTGCAGGCCGTTCGAAAGTCGAATATCCGCGCATTATTGGTCATGAGATCACCGCCGAGGTCGTTGAAGTGGGTAAGGGCGTGAAAAGTTTGCAGGTCGGGGACCCAGTCACTGCCTATTACTATTTGAGCTGCGGTAGGTGCAAATGGTGTCTGGCTGGACGAGAAACGTTGTGCAGCAATATTCTTGGGACAATCGGGAGGGTCTGCGATGGTGGTTATGCGGAATATATCAAACTGCCTGAAACTAGCTTTATTAAACTGCCTGAAGGGCTCGATTATAAAGCGTACCCCGCAGAAATTGGAGTTATTACCGATGCTATCGCGACACCGGTAAAGGTAATTGGAAAAGCTCGTATTAAGCCGGATGAATGGGTGGCTGTCGTGGGCGCTGGAGGAGGGCTAGGCTTGCAAATGGTTCAGGTCGCGAAATGGGCCAAAGCACGCGTTATCGCCGTCGACACCAGGGCAGACAAATTTAATGCATGTCGAAAAGCTGGTGCGGATAAGGTCATCGATGCCTCCAACGAGGATGTGGCACTAGCATTACGGGAATTGACCGACGGAGAGGGGGCTGATGCCGTCATCGATTTTGTTGGATCGCGTATGAGCTTGGAGAGCGGATTTGCCGGATTAAACCGAGGCGGGCGATTAGTTTTACTCGGCGGTTCACCGCAGTCTTTTATGTTAGATTCGAACCTACTTAAAATCGAACGTGAAGTGATGGGAAGCAAATACGCCACTCGCAAAGAAGTATGTGACGCGTTGGAACTAGTGGCACGCGGCGAAATCTGGCCAATCGTCTCCGAAGTCGTGCTGTTGGAAGAAGTTGAGCAGCTACACCAACGATTGGAACAGGGCCTTATTATAGGGCGTGCGGCGGTTCGTGTGGCTGACTAAAGCATACTATAAAATGGGAAATTAAAATGGCAGGCCAATTGAGTATCGATATTCATGCGCATTTCTATCCACGTTCCTACCTCGAACTGGTCGCGGAAGAGGGCAGTGAGTTTGGTGTAGAATGTAGATTTGACGAAGCCAAAGGCCCCCAAATTCAGCTGTCGGGCAAAGGTAGTGCACCCTTGGAGGATCGCTTTATTGAGTTAGATGAGCGTATTCAAGCAATGGACGAGCAGCGAGTTGATGTGCACGCTCTTTCGTTAACTGCACCGATGGTGTATTGGGCGCCGCCGGAGTTAGGCTTGCGTCTTTCGCAAGCCTACAACGATGCTTGTGTTGAAGCTCATGACGCCTATCCTGGTCGCCTATTAGGACTTGCAATGCTTCCTATGCAGTCGCCTGACCTTGCGGTCAAAGAGCTTGAGCGTGTGTCTGATCTGCCCGGTATCTGCGGTGTTTATATGGCTACGCGTATCGAGGACAAAGAGCTTTCTGATCCGGGGTTTTTTCCTGTATACGAAAAGATTGAGGATCTCGGGTGGACAATTTTTCTGCATCCAGTAAGTGTGGTTGATCCTAAACGGCTTACTAAATACTACCTCACTAACTTCATTGGCAATCCGACGGAATCGGCGATTGCGGCATCTCACCTTATATTCGGCGAAGTACTGGACCGGTTTCCTAAATTGACAGTTTGTTTGCCTCATGCGGGTGGGACCTTCCCCTATTTGGTTGGGCGTATCAACCATGGCTGGGGTGTGCGAGACGAATGCCAACATTTGAAGACACCCCCTATCAATTATCTTCGACGCTTCTATTACGACACAATTACACACGCACATCCGGCGCTAGATTTCTTGATAACGTTGGTAGGGACTGATCGCGTCGTATTAGGCAGCGATTTCTGTTTTGATATGTCCTATGAGCAACCAGTGCAATTCGTAAAGGAGCACCCTAATTTAAGTGCTGAAGATCGGGGTCTGATACTGGGCGGGAATGCGGCGCGTCTGCTCGGCCTTTAGTCTTTTTGGTTAGAAAAAATTGGCTGGTTTATGGCTTGAATAGAGCGTCAGAACACCAAAGTCTTATGAATAGCTCGCCTACTCTTAAAATTTTATAAAAGTTACCGCACAACTGCCTGGTGTTGGGCGTTACGGCTCCAAGCCTGGATTTATAGTTTATTTATTTCAAATGCGCTGATGCCCAATTTGGCTTGGGGTTAATGGCTTATCTTACTGGGAAGTACGACTGATAATTGATAAGTTGGGCTGCTTATCACGTTTTTGCTTATTCAACTAGGGCACGATATGAAGAGGTAGATGCTGCACTTTTCTGGGCATGACGGTTAACTTTATTGAAAAACACCTTCGGTAGTTTAGTTCCCTGAGACGAATATTATCGCCACAAATGCTGCCAATACCCAGAACATCAAAGTAAACACAGGTATAGATTTTGTGCCATATCGCTTGGTAAGTAACAGCAAACTTCCAACAGTAGTGATGGTCATTGTTAGGGAGATGTTATCGGCACTTACCCCACAGTAGCGCATGGTAAATACGATGCCTGCAATGAGTGCCGCTAACCCAGTCGTTGCAAGAAATTGCAGTGGTTTTGAGATTGTCGGTATTTTTGGTTGAGTACTCATACTTTGCCGGTAACGTCTAATTTTGAAATATCCTTAATATCGTCGAGGTTGCAAAGTTGGTCGAATAATCGTTTGGCTTCCTTCTCACCCAATCTGTAACAAAGTCTAGAAAATTTTTCCCAAAGACTAGCTCGATCAAGTGGATCAATAGGCAGGCCTTTGAAACTAGGAGCGTCATGTTTCAGTGTACGCCCATCTTTTAAGGTGACGGTTAGTCGGCTTCCCAATGCGTATTCAAATTTATCCGCTTCGGGTAATTCCCTGATTTCGACATTTCGACAGACTTCGCGAATTTTAGGATCTTCTATGCTTTCCTGGCTGAAATTACGTGGGTCTCTAGGGTCTTTAAATAAGGCAAGAGCAATACAGAAGTTATTCGAATATTGGCCTAGCATCACGTCAGCGGGCTCGGGAATATCGTGATGGGTGCCGCATTTTTTATCACCTTCCAGGAGAATTTTAGCAACATCGTCTCCGCTAAACCCATATTCTGCCTGCATGTCGAGTATACCTTGTACCGGCGTATGGCTGGTGATGTGACAAGAAAAGCGCTTGAAAACGATACGTTCTGCATCCCAACGTCTACCCAGTTCTTCGGTAAGTTTCTCTTCGAGTGCACCTCGGCAGAAAACATTCATCCAGCCGAATTTTCCTTCAAGAACGGTATTTGGGCCGGTAAAACCTTCACGAGCAAGTGTCGCGGCTAAGATACCGCTTTCAGCTGCCCGGCCTAAATGCAAACGTTTGACCATACCACCAGTGCCAGACATGGCAAATTCTAGCAAGCCTGAACAGAGTGAGCCTGCGATACCAAGTGTATTGGTCATTTGTTCGGGAGAATGGCCCATTAGATAACCCGCCGCCATTCCGCCACCAAAACCACCATTTATGCCCGGGTTATGAAAACCGATATCTTCACTGCTATGGTTTGAGGATTGAGCGATGCGGGTTAGGACTTCAATGCCTGCAGTAAATGCCGTGATGACATCCTTGCCACTGGCTGCCATTTCCTGTCCCATACCAAATGCGCATGGGACGATACTGGCACCGGCGTGCATACCTGCCGATGGCATGCGGAGGCTATCAAGTTCAAAGGAGTGAGAGAGTAAACCATTAGCGAGTGCTGCCATGGCTGGTTGTACTTTATAACCTTCAGGTCCGAAAATACTCACATTGCCGGAACCACTCGTAGTTAGTGCGTGTTTAATCATCATCTGACTCCATGGTAGTTCGGAGCCGAAGGTACAGGCGGCAATGGTATCAATTATGCAATCTTTAGTACGTTCGACAATTTCTGACGGAATGTCTTCAAACTTTAACTCAGATGCAAATGTGGCAAGTGTTTCGGTTTTTGTTGTCATTCTTCCATCTCCGAAAATTATATTTTTAGTAACTTTATTCAAACTATAAGCGACACGTGACTTCGTGCAAATACCGTGTCCTTGACGCAACAGTTTGATAGGATGATCATTAGGAAGTCTCGTGATTAAAGGAATAGTCAATGGCAGAATTAGCACACGATCACTCATATCCGTTTGCGCTAAACCGTTTATCCAAACCAGCGGGGGCAGAAATTTGCGGTCTAGATTTAACTAAGCCTCTCGACGACGTTACACGGGACGCACTGATAATAGCGCTTCTTGAGAACCACGTTCTGGCTATTCGTGATCAGGATTTAACGTCTGATCAACAAATGGCTGTGACTGCTTGTTTTGGTAAGCCAGAAACGCATGTTTTTCACGATGCGACTGGTAGCAAAGGACCAAAAGTGCACACGGTTAATAATTTAGATAGGGACGGTAAGCCCAGCCGTAGGCCCATGACATTCGGTAGTTTTTTTTGGCATACGGATAAGTCCTATCATGAGATACCGTCTTTTGCGACATTCCTGCATGCGCGCGAGTTGCCACCAGAAGGTGGTGATACGGAATTTGCAAACATGTATTTGGCATACGATGCGCTTGATAATGAAATGAAAGAAAAAATTTCCGATTTACGGGCCTTTCATAGTTGGGAAGCCAATCGACGCAATACCGGCAATGACCCGGCAACCGAAGAGGAAAAGAAGGTTCGCCCGCCCGTAGTGCATCCTATTGTGAGGACGCACCCTGATACAGGGCTTAAAACGATCTATGTAGGAATTCACACAGATAGCATTGAAGGGATGGACCGAGAAGAGGGTGTCGACTTATTAAAGCAACTTTATCGTCACGCGACGCAGCGTCAATTCGTCTATACTCACCAATGGAAGCCTGGTGATTTAGTTATCTGGGATAATCGTTGCTTGTTGCATCGTGTGCTTGGCAATTATGAAATGGATAAGCATCGTCGAATTCTGCATCGTTCGGTCGTGATCGGCACCAAACCAGAATAAGTTTCAACTGCATTTTTTATAGTTACTGTTAATCCTCCGTTAGACCTTGAGGTGGCCTTAGTCGCAGTTCGTAGGCTTTTGCGTTAAAGAGCTCTAACACTAGTCAATCTGCCTTTTAATTGGTGTTTAATGTAAGCTCTCTCAATTTGATTAGATGTTTTTATCTGCGCCAGCGCCGCTGTGGGCCATCATTTGCTCCAAATTTCAATTGTGAGCTGATATTAAAATTTCAAATTAGCCGCTTCGTTTTAGCGATGTCGTTCTTTATTGTCGTGGTGAGTTCTGTTTCAAGTCATTCGGGGAGGCTCGATTGCGAGCAGGCCCATCATAACTATTTCGGGTTAACTATGTGTTATGAGCAATTCTTCAGCAAAGTTAGAACTTGCCCTTGAGCTAATTGATGCTGGTAAACTGACTACGGCCGATTCTCTGTGTAAGGAAGTTTCTGCTGCTGAACCTGGCAACCACTCAGCAATTTATCTGCGAGGCCTAATTGCTTGTCAAAGCGGCAATGTGGAAGGGGCCTTAACAAAATTAAGCGAGGCCGAACGGCTTGCGCCGGACGATGTAAGCCTAAAAAAGACGCTGGCGTCTTTATTACTGTCAACTGGTGATCTTGTCGGTGCAGCAGAGAGATATCGTGCTTTGGCAAAAAGAAAGAATTTGACTGAAAGTGATGCGGTTCCACTTTCACAATTGGGGGAGGGGTTTCGTCAGAATGGTAATCTGGGCAGCGCATATGAATGGTTCCGATATTCTTTGGAATTGCAGCCGGAAAATAAATTGGCGCTCACTGGTTTGTTTGTCTGCGGCCAACTATCCTGTGACTGGTCCAGCTTGGGAGAGCTTGAGCAAGCTGTAGAGGCGGTGACGCAATCTTTGTTAGAATCCGGAAAGGTACCCATAGAGGATCCGTTTATCCATCTAACGCGTTCGACGAGCAGCGCTGAAAATTTAAAAGTAGCACGTGCTTGGAGTGAGGCTTTAGACGTTAATGGAGCAAGGTCTAACGGATGCAATGGTTTGGGAGATGTCCCTATTCGCCTTGGCTATTTGTCCAGTGACCTGCACGAGCACGCGACGGCGTATTTGATGCATCGCCTTTTTGAATTGCATGACCGTAATAAATTTGAAGTATTTGCGTATTCATGCGGGCCAAATGACGGTAGTCCCATTCGCGATAGGCTTGAGAGGGATTGTGACCAATTTCGAAATATTGAGGGGTGGGACGCAAATCAGGCTGCGGCTTGTATTATGGAAGATCAAATCCAGATCTTAATTGATCTAAAAGGTCATACGCGCAAGAATCGCCTTGATATTGCTGCCCGTCGTCCGGCGCCCATTCAAATCACCTACCTTGGGTTTCCGGGGTCAAGTGGAGCACCTTTCTTTGATTATTTGGTTGCTGATCGGATTGTGCTACCGGAAAAAGATTGGCAGTACTTTTCAGAGAAACCTCTCTTAATGCCGCATTGTTATCAAATAAATAGTCATCAGACAGTTCATAAGACGTTATCCCGATTGGATTCAGGCCTTCCCGCTAGCGGGTTCGTGTTTTGCTCTTTCACCAATACCTACAAAATTGAGCCAGTGATGTTCGAGCGCTGGATGAATATTCTCAAAGATACGCCGGGCTCGGTTTTGTGGCTGTGCGTCAATAATGCGCTGGCGGAGAGGAATCTGCACCGGGAGGCCGAGGCACGAGATATAGCTCCGGAGCGGCTTATCTTTGCTCCGTTTGTGGCTCAGGATGAACATCTTGCGCGACTTTCTTTAGCAGACTTGGCATTAGATACGAGGGTTTATAACGGTCATACCACCACGAGTGATGCTTTGTGGGCTGGTGTTCCTGTCCTAACCTTACGAGGACGTCACTTTGCTTCCCGGGTATCGGAAAGTATTCTATCCGCAGCGGGGTTGTCCGAACTGGTTGCCTCGGATTTGGATGCGTTCCAAGCGCAGGCTATAGAAATTGCCGGTGATGTTGGCAAAATTAAGCGCTTGAAGGCAAAAGTTGCCGAGGCCCGGCAGACCTCGCCACTATTTGATACAAAGGGTTTTGTGAGGCATTTTGAGTGTGGATTGGCTGAAGTCTGGCGAAAAGCAATGGTGGGCTTGCCGCTGGAAGCGCTCTTGGTTGAGGATAAATAAACTCGGCCCACCATTTGCATCGCAGCTATTATGAAAAAACATAAATATACTTATGTGCTGGTTAGCAGTCTCGCCGCGCTCGCTCTGTTCACCGCTTCGGCCCCCGCCAGCGCTAGGGCTCCAGTAGTTGTCACTTGGGGTGTACAGTGTTTTCTTGGAAGCAAAATAGGTGAGTGCAAAGTCGGCAAACCGATCCGGTTTGAGGTGCGTGCCACCAGTCCTGATCATGCTCGCAAAATAGCAAATACCGCTGGTCAGCGAAAGAAAAAGTGGAACCGGTGTTTCCGAGTTTCGCGTCAGGTTCGTAATTTGCCAACCTGTAATCCGAAAAGTGGTGCTGTTACGAAGTAGCCTTTGATTTTGTCCCAAGCGCTCTTGCAAATTTGCCTCAAACGAGGGTTACTCATCATCCAATATGATCCAGTACGGTAAACTAGATCGTGATGCGCGCTACGCTTAATCGGTTGGAAACACGTGCTTTATAAACGTGCCACCTATAGAAGAGATTTGAGTTTTAGAACGGCGGTTTCTGCGGCATCGAGGACTGGTAACCCAGTGGCTTTAATTACGAGAGGCTTGGTTGGTCCCATGGAAAATTGTCCCAATAAAATGGCGTCGCACGACCCGGCTTTTAGAGCACCCGAAACTACCAATTGATCATGCTCAGCTTGGTTGCCATTTGAGAGAAGTGGCATGGCGTTGTCCACAAAAATTGCTTCCGTTTCAAGGGGTTTACAGTGCACCGCTGCATAACGTTCCAAGTCGTTGCTGAGTGTTTTGTTCGTGCCAGGGTCGGTCGCGATGAGCGCAAACTTATTTCCCTGTTCGAAAGCCGTTTCAATGAGCGCTTCAAATGAGGTTAGGACCGGAATATCGATATCTTGTCGAGTGCTCTCAATGGCGGCTCCAAATAAAGAACCAGTGCATAATATAGCGTCAGCGCCGGTTTTATACGAATGGCGCACTAGATCGGCGACCCGCTCGAAGACAATTGGCGGCATTGAGCGGTCTGGGTTGAGGTCCAGATACAGCGATTGGTCAAAAAGGCTGGCCCGTTGCGCATCCGGCCAATGCTTCTCGAACATAGCCTCCACCGCGTTAATAGCTGGCAAAACTGAATGAATTAAGCCAATCCTAACAGGCATCCTTCTCACCTTGAAGTTTTGAAAGGCGGCCTTTATATGCGGCACTAAGCGCTAAGTGAAGCGTTTATATTGACCCGGCAAAATGAAGCTAATGAGAAAAAAGACGAAGGTGGCGACAACGACAGATGGACCCGAGGGTGTATCGAACTGTATCGATCCCAACAATCCAAGAAAGACTGATAGGCATCCGATGAGACTTGCTGTCGCTGCCATGGATTCTGGCGTTCGGGAGAATCGCCTAGCAGCAGCTGCTGGAATGATAAGAAGAGATGTGATCAGCAATATACCAATGATTTTCATGCCGATGGCAATCACGAGTGCAAGTAACAACGTAAAAACCAGCCGGATACGGAAGACTGGCACGCCTTCCGCGCGCGCGAGTTCTTCGTGAAGTGTGAGTGCAAGTAGCGGGCGCCAAATCCACAAAAGGGCGATGAGTACGAAAGCAGCGCCTGTGTAAATGAAAATCAGGTCTATTTGCGTGATGGCTAGAATGTCACCAAACAAATAAGCCATTAGGTCGACCCTGAGTGTCTCGAGAAATGCCAAGACCACGAGGCCTGCTGACAGAGCTGTATGCGAAATGATGCCAAGTAATGTATCGGAGGCCAATTTCTTTTGCTCTTGAAGAAATACAATAGTCACGGCGAAAGCGACGCAGATTAGCGTGATACCAATCGATAGATTTATACCTAAAAGAAACCCTAGGGCGACGCCGAGTAGGGCGGAATGGGCGAGGGAGTCACCGAAGTAGGCCATGCGCCGCCAAACCACGAAACATCCTAAAGGACCGCCCACAATTGCAATTCCGATCCCCCCTAAAAAACCGTATAAAATAAACGAATCAATCACGATGCTGGCCTTCAGGGTCGTGTTTGTAACCAGGAGAATGATCGTGACGGTGACTGTAGAGCGCGATGCCCTCTGCTAAATTAGGGCCAAATAGCGCTTTATATTCAGGGTGTTGGCTTACCGCTTCGGCTTGGCCCTGACAGCACACATGATGATTTAGACATAGCACGTGGTCGGTGTTGGACATTACTAAGTGAAGGTCATGGGAAATGATGAGCACTCCGCAACCGCGTCTGTCGCGAATACTCGTGATAAGCGCGTACAGTTCCGCCTGACCCGAATAATCAACGTTTTGCGTAGGCTCATCCAGAACAAGTATGTCAGGTTCACGTAATAATGCTCGTGCTAGGTGTACACGCTGCAATTCACCGCTGGATAGTTGATCTAGTGATGCCTCTTTCACGGCGCGGGCACCTACTTCCTCCAAAATTTCCGTGGTAGTTTTCTTTGATATATTTGTCGCCATGCGCAGAAAACGCTTAACGGTCATCGGCATTGCTGGGTCTGCTACAATTTTTTGCGGCACATATCCGACACGAAGATCGGTTTTACGGGCCACTGTGCCGCTATCAGGCTTTAAAAGACCCAAAAGAATACGCACAAGCGTAGACTTACCGGCACCGTTGGGACCGATAAGCGTTACAATCTCTCCGGCTTTGATGGAGACCGATACATGCTTAACACCCGCACGTGGACTGAAGGTCAAGCTGACGTCTTTCGCTTCAATCAATAATTTCTTATTTGTCACTGGCTGGGCCCGCAAGCCGGGCAAAGGCCTTCGACTTCGACCAATTGATTTTCTACTTTAAAGCCATTCTGGAGTGCGCTGATACGAATGGCCTCTTCGATGGAATCATCTTCCATCTCCCCGGCCCGTCCGCAATTACTACATATAAGGAAGTAACTGGTATGGTCAGCGTTCGGATGATCGCATCCCAAATATGCGTTTTGACTGGCAAGGCGGTGCACCAGACCGTGTTCCATTAAGAAATCTAGTGCACGATAGATCGTCATGGGAGCGGCTTTACGGATACTATCAGCGTTTAAGATTTCAAGAATATCGTAGGCGCCGACGGGCTTATGGCTCTGCCAGATGATTTCTAAAATACGCCGCCTTTGAGAGGTGAGACGAGCCTGATTCATTTGACAGTGGGCTTCCGCGTTCGCAAGCGCATCCGAAACACAAGTGTCGTGATCGTGGCCTGGTTCCGGAAACGCTTGGCGATGACTCATTTTACCTCGGATTGTTAAATTTAAAGCAATATGCCTAAGCTTGACGGTGTTATTTTATAACAAAATAGGTGCACTTCAAGTCAAACAAGGATTGAAGTGTGGAGGTGCTGTCGAACTTCATAACATTTTAATTTTGTCTCAATATCAGGGTACTTGCCGGACATTAAGGCTAAAAAATCACTATTCCAATATCTTACAGTCTAGATTTGTTGAAGGGCGATCAGTAATCCAGTTGTGTTGTCACATAGTTTGTCATAGCTGCATAGCTAGAGTCGAAGGTCTCTACATTAATTAATATTGGTCTTTGAAATATGCCATCCAGACTTGACACTGATGCATGGGCGCGGACAAAGTTGAAACGGTTTACTTTATCGATATTGTGGTTGCCGGCAGCAAAAAAGGAATATCATGGCACAGCAATTGGGAGAAACTAAAGCGCGTGAAGAATGGGGCACTCGGCTTGGCTTTGTCTGTGCCGCTGTGGGGTCTGCGGTTGGGCTTGGTAATATCTGGCGTTTTCCTTACATCACTGGTGAGAATGGTGGAGCGGCCTTTATTGTCGTCTATCTATTATGCATTTTATTATGCGGTTTGCCTATCATGATCGCGGAGTTGACCATCGGCCGAAAGGCACAAAGTGATGCTGTTGGGTCCTTTGAGGTGTTGGCACCTGGAAAGCTATGGATTGTTGGCGGTGTTCTTGGTGTTTTAGCTGGATTCTTCATTTTATCGTTCTACAGCGTGGTCGCTGGCTGGGCACTAAAATATTTTGCCACGGCAGTGAGCGGCAGTTTATGGGAAATTGATAAAGCTGGATTTGGGCAGTTTTTCGGTGACTATATCGCCCAAAGCTGGGAGCCAATATTTTGGCAAGGGACAATGATGGCGATGACTATCTATATTGTTGCTGGGGGGGTTAAAAAAGGCCTAGAACGCTGGAACCGTATTCTCATACCGGCGCTCGCTATTATGGTTATCCTTCTCGCAGGCTTTAGTTTGACACTGGACGGCGCTGCGAAAGGAGTAGCTTTTCTATTTACCCCCGATTGGAAAAAATTAGGCGACCCCAATGTCTATTTACTAGCGCTTGGCCAAGCATTTTTCTCGCTGTCGATTGGTATGGCCGTATTCATAACCTATGGTAGTTATCTTTCTCAGTCGAGCCGCATACCGGTCATGGCCTCAGCGACGGCGGCGGGTGATACGATTTTTGCTATTATTGCCGGTTTAGCAATTTTTCCGGCGGTATTTGCCTTCGGCCTTGATCCTTCGGCCGGCGCTGGCTTGAGTTTCATTACGTTGCCTGGATTGTTTCAGGCTATGCCCGGCGGTATGGTCGTTGGGCCGCTTTTCTTTTTGTTATTAGTCTTTGCAGCATTAACCTCTATGGCATCTCTTTTGGAAGTGCCGGTTGCCTTCTTTATGCGCGTTTTGGAGGCGCCTCGAGGTAAAATAGCGATCATTACTGGCTTTGTTATATTTGCAATTGGCATTCCCTCATCGCTCGGTTTTGGCGTATTAGGACACATCAAATGGGGCGACAAAACTATTTTAGATATTATGGATTTTTTGATGCTGAATTTAGCACTGCCCATTGGCGGGATGATTACTGCGCTGTTTGTCGGTTGGGCGTGGCAGCAGCAATCGGTCCTTAGTGATGTTGGTCTTGGTAAAAACGTTTTGGGGTTTTGTTGGTTGTGGTTGCTTAAGGTTGTTGCGCCATTGATGGTGCTTTTTGTCTTTTTGCATAAATTAAATTTAGTTTAAGCCAACTTGGGTAAAGCAGACTGTGGCTAAGATAATCCGTATATGAGAAAAAATTCTCGGTGAATTTTGTTGGGAGTAATGTTTAAGGGAGGTCTTATGGCTGATGCAATTTTTGCAGCCGGATGTTTTTGGGGTGTTGAGCATACTTTTCGTAATACGGAAGGCGTAACGGATACGTTTGTCGGCTATATTGGTGGTTCGACAGATGCTCCGTCATATGAATCTGTTTGCAGTGGGCAGACTGGTCATGCCGAAGCGGTAAGAGTAGTTTTTGATCCTGAAAAAGTTAGTTACGAGGCGTTACTAGAAGTATTTTGGCAGTGCCATGATCCTCGCCAGCTTAATCGTCAAGGGCCGGATACGGGTACTCAGTATAGGACGGCAATCTTTTGCTTAGACGATGAGCAGATAAAAGTCGCCGAGGCCTCTAAGGCGGCATTGCAAAATTCTGGGCGCCTTCAAGGAGTAATAGTGACAGAAATCACCGCGGCTACAGAGTTCTTTGTGGCTGAAGATTACCACCAGCAATACTTTGAAAAGCGAGGTCCTTCGCTTGGTGGATTTAGTGGTCGCTAATGGATAAGCCGGGCGAATAGAGAGGCAAAAATGGCAGAATTTATCGATGCGAGGGTTGATGGCAGTGCATCGCAAATAGTAGTGGCCGTGCCGAAAGGTATAGGACCCTTTCCTGCGGTGGTAATTACTATTCATGGTGGCGGTCTTGACGAATTTGAGTTGGACCTGGCGGATAAATTAGCCGCAGATGGCTATATTGCCGCAGCGCCCGATATCTTTCACCGTCAGGAATCGTGCATTGACCCGACGTTACGTCGGTCTCGGTTGCGAGATGCGGATTTGTTGAATGATATTGCCGCAGGCAAACAGTGGATTGCCAATACAGGCAAGGCTGATATGGACCGTATTGCCGTTTTGGGCCATTGTATGGGTGGTCGAGCCTGTTACTTAGCTGCCTGTACGGATCACGATTATAAGGCTGTTGTCTCCTACTATGGCGGCAATATGTTTTCTGCTTGGACAGACGACGGCAAAGGGCAAACGCCTTTTGACCGTTTACCAAACTTAAAAGCGCCGGTTTTAGCGTTTTACGGCAATGACGATGAAAACCCTTCTCCTAAAGATGCAGATAAAATTCTAGACGAACTCGCGAAGCTAGGTGTCGATGCTACATCACACCGTTATGACAAAGCGGGCCATGCGTTTCAAAACTTCAGTGCACGAAGTTTTTGTGAGGAGGCGGCAGATGACTCTTGGTCTAAGACACTCGAATTCCTTGCCAAACATTTGAAACCGGATACCTAGGCCTTAATCGAAATTTATGTAAAGTTATAATAATTCGAGTATGCAGGTGGCCATTTTCGCCTATCTTTCAGGCTGGCATTGGTCTACCAGCGCCAACTTCAAAGGGAGCGAGGCGACGAGATGCGGGTCGATCTGATCGATACTACAAGTGACTTTATCCCCTTGGCTTTGTTCTATCTGAAGAGCTACGCCGAGACGGATCCGCTTATTCAACAGAAAACAAGTATAAATATAGTAAACCCAAAAAATACTTTGAATATTGAAGATACGGCTGAAGAAATATTGAGGGGAAATCCAGATATAATCGGATTTTCTTGTTATATTTGGAATATGGAAAACACTGTCAATATTTGTGATAGAATCAAAGAAATAAAACCAGAAATAACTATTATTGTTGGTGGGCCTGATGTTTCTTCAGTTCCTGAAAAAACTTTAGAAAAATTTCCATCTATCGATGTAATTGTTTGTGGCGAGGGAGAAGAGACTTTTAGAGAATTGATTCATTATTGGGAAAATATTGGGTATATTGAAATAAATATTAATATTAGTTCTATAAATGGAATTGCATTCCGTGAAAATAATGGAATTATAATTACGAATAAGAGGCCTTTTATAGATGAATTGGATATTATACCTTCACCATACCTAAATGGTTGTGTGGATTTAAGTAATGAAAGTAGAACAATATTATTTGAAACCTATAGAGGGTGTCCATTTAAGTGTAGTTTCTGTTACTATCCAAAAGATTACGGGCAATTACTTCATAAGTTTTCGATGAATAGAGTAGAAGAAAATATAAAAGAAATATTGTCCAGTAATGCAAAAGAAATTTTTTTGATGGACCCTACTTTTAATATCCCGAAAAAGCGCGCAAAAGAAATATTAAAATTAATAAAGAAGTATAGAACAAATACAGATCTTTCTGTAACAGTAGAGCTCCGTGTAGATTTACTTGATAAAGAAATAATGAATTTATTAAAAGAAGCAAATATTACTGTTATTGAGGTTGGTCTTCAAAGTTCAAATATTGATGTTATGTCAGCAGTAGATCGTAAGCAAAGTACAAAATTAATTTCTGAAAATGTCAAGTATATGCAGAATTTAGGCATAGAGACAGTTATCCAGTTGATATATGGACTGCCCAACGAAACGACTAATACTTACCTAGATTCGATTGATTACGGTGTTTCATTGGATGCTAGCAAAGTAGAGCCTTATCAGCTACAGTTGTTACCAGGGACTCCGATGTATAAAAATTCCGATTTACTTGGTCTTAACTTTGTGGATGATGGCGAACGCCGTATTATATCCACTCGGACTATGAGTGAGAGGGAAGTTGAGGAAGCTGGAGCGATTGCGGAGCTTGTACAAGTATTTTATAATAATAGGGTCTCTAGAAGTGCACTAAAGTGGTATTCATCATATAGTGGTAAGACATTTTCGAGAATAATAGAAGAATATAAGGAATGGAGGTACGAATTATTCTCGAATAGTTATGTAAATTGGGGTGAAGAGGGAAATTATTATATATATGATTTTTTCAAATACTATACGGATTCGGAATTTTCGGCTCTTTGGCCATTATTGCATGACCTAAATAGATTTGATTACTACACCAGTCATTTGAATTTCATCGGAGAAACAGTATTTACTGAATTTCAATTTGATCCTGTGATACTTTTGGCTTCGCCGGGAGTGCCAACCGACTGTGAGCCGGTGTGGTACCGGTTCCGTACTGATCAGCAAATCAATAGTAATTTTTTCAATGGTCAATTTTTGCGTAAGGTATACGACAAGACCGATATGGTAACAGCAGAGATATTCAACCGAGATCAGTTACCCGACGGATTCGATAGTTTAGAAGGTATTTTGGCGGCAGCACAAACGGCGCTGGAGCAGGGTGAAAGTATTGCAGCGGAAGGATTGCTGCGAAATGCGTTACCGGCCGCGCCAGAGAATAGCGATCTATTGCATATGCTGGGCCTGACTGTTGCAAATGGTGGGCTTTTAGACGAAGCAATCGTAATGTTGCGACGAGCTGTAATGGCGAACCGGGACCGGCCATTTTATCGAGTAACCTTGGGCGCGGTTTATGCAGAAGCCGAGAGGGTATTGGAAGCGGAGAGGGAATACCGAATTGCCCTAGCCTTGGATGATCGTTTAGCCGAAGCGCACTTTAATCTTGCAGATTTGCAGTCGGAAACTGACAGGTTGGATGATGCAGTATCATCCTATCAAAAAGCGTTGATGCTCCAACCGGACCTGGTCGAAGCGCACTATAATTTGGGCTCAGTATTAAATGATCTAGGTCGACACGATGAAGCAGCAAAGGCTCATCAGCGTGCGATTGCATTAGCTCCAGAGTTATTTGATGGAGACGTCAAAACCCAGCATTAAAGACTGATGCTGGCAGGAGGTTCTCGCTAAGTTCTGGTTAAAGCTTTAGCTAAGCAGGTTCTTCTGTATCGTGCTCAATACGGGAAGTCATGTAAACCTGCTCAGCTTTTTCCTTTTCTAGAGCCTGTTGCTTAATGTCCCGCTTGGTCGAACTTTGCACCGCACTGTTATCTCTAGCTTGTTGGTGTTTTTGGTCTTTCTTGCGACGCTTGCGATACTCTTGCAAAATAACGATCTCGCCCATACCGATACCTCCTGATCAGAAAACATGGTATCAACCTGTTTCTGTGGAGTCCTGGCAAAGTTTTCCCAATAACGAGGAAAGTGGGGAAAACTCACGCAACTCCAGTTCAAACTGGATAACTGAGATCATGTTGCGTCCTATTCTCAAGAGCGACTAAGTTGAGATGGTATAATATTAGGAAAGGATAAAGGTTTGGCGAATAGCGGAAACTCAGCATCGAGCCGAGACGTCGCCTTCGTTTTGCACCCTTATACAAACCTCGAACTTCATCAATCCGCTGGACCTCAAATTATTACTAGAGGAGAGGGTATTTACGTCGAGGATGAGGAGGGCAAGAAATATATCGAGGGTATGGCGGGGCTTTGGTGTGCTTCATTAGGATTCGGTGAGGAACGTTTAGTTAAGGCGGCTGAACGACAAATGCGAACGTTACCATTTTACCATGTGTTTGCCTCGAAGAGCCACCTTCCCGTTATTGATCTTGCAGAGAAATTGATTACGATGGCACCACTACCTATGTCGAAAATTTTCTTTGCTAACTCGGGCTCGGAAGCGACCGATAGCGTGGTCAAGTTAGTTTGGTACTATAACAACGCTCTTGGTCGCCCGAAGAAAAAGAAAATAATTAGCCGTCAGCGCGCTTACCACGGTGTGACTGTAGCTGCCGCTAGTATGACGGGACTGCCGTTCAATCACCGTGATTTTGACTTACCGATTGACCGTATTATCCATGCAGATTGTCCGCACTATTACCGTTACGGGTTGCCGGGAGAGAGTGAACAGGCTTTCTCCGAGCGGCTTGCAATAAATCTAGAGAAACTTATTGAAGATGAAGGGCCGGATACTGTAGCGGCTTTTATAGCAGAGCCTGTTATGGGGGCCGGGGGCGTCATTGTGCCACCAAAAGGATATTTTGAAGCTATTCAACCGATCCTGAAAAAATACGATATTCTTTTCATCGCTGATGAGGTTATTTGCGGATTTGGACGTACTGGCAATATGTTCGCGACTGAGACCTATAATTTGCAACCCGATATGATCACTATGGCGAAAGCGTTGTCGGCGGCTTATACGCCCATCTCCGCTGTAATGCTTAATAAGCAGGTTGCAGACGTAGTTTACGAAAATAGCGGTAAGATTGGCTCGTTTGGGCATGGTTTTACATACTCTGCCCATCCGATGTGTGCCGCCGTAGCGCTTGAGACGCTCTGTATTTACGAGGAGCGTGAGATAGTAAGCCATGTGCGATCGTTAATGGGGTACTTTCAGGATGGTTTACAAGCATTAGCAGAGCATCCGCTAGTAGGCGAAGCTCGCGGAGTAGGTTTGCTTGGTGGAATCGAATTGGTTGAAGATAAGGACAGAAAGAAGAATTTCGCACCGAGTGCATCAGTTGGCGCGAGTGTAGCGGCGCGATGTCTTGAGCATGGATTAGTTGTCCGCAGCTTGCCTGGAGATATAATTACGTTATGCCCACCGCTTGTAATCTTGAAAGCTGAAGTCGATATGTTATTGAGTCGGTTACGAATGGCCCTTGATGAGTCTGCTAGTTTTCTAGGTAAATAGTGCGACACCTGGTTTCATGGTGGAATCTGGCCAAGCGTGGTATTTTTAACTCTCGATAAAATGGACCTTAGCTGGACCAATGGACTACGAAGCATTTTTTAATGACCAGATTGCTAAGCTCAAGGGCGAGGGGAACTACCGAGTTTTCGCCGACCTCGAGCGTCAAGCGGGCGATTTTCCTCATGCGGTTCGTCATGATGCGAATACGGTGCGCGATGTGACGGTCTGGTGCTCCAACGATTATTTGTGCATGGGCCAGCACCCCAATGTGATTGCTGCGATGCAAGAGGCGGTTGAGCGATGCGGTGCTGGTGCCGGCGGTACGCGAAATATTTCCGGCACTAACCATTACCATGTGCTGTTGGAAAAGGCTCTTGCCGAGGTCCACGGCACAGAGGCTGCTCTTTTGTTCACGTCGGGCTACGTGGCAAACATGACTGTGCTTTCGACCTTGGCTGCGTCGATTCCGGGCTGTGTTATCTACTCGGATGCTTACAATCATAATTCCATGATAGAAGGCATGCGCCATAGTCGCATGCCCAAGAAAATATTCGCTCATAACGACCCGGAAGATTTATCGCGTGTTCTGTCGGAGGCTGATCCAGCCGCACCGAAATTAGTTGCCTTCGAATCCGTTTATTCCATGGATGGCGATATCGCTCCGCTAGCGGAATTCTGCGATGTCGCAGATGAATATGGCGCGATGACTTATTTAGATGAAGTGCACGCTGTGGGGCTCTACGGGCCGCGCGGCGGGGGTATTGCCGAACGTGATGGGGTTGCCGATCGTATAACCGTTATCCAAGGCACCCTCGCGAAAGGCTTTGGGGTTGTTGGCGGCTACATCGCGGGATCGTCCGCGTTGATTGATTTTGTCCGTTCGTTTGGTAGCGGTTTTATTTTTACGACAGCATTACCGCCGGCGATCGCCGCTGGGGTGTTAGCCAGCATTGATGTGGTGCGCGGCCAGGAGGGTGGGGCTATGCGCGCGCGCCACCAGGAAAATGCCCGCACACTCATGTTGAAATTGCGTGAAGCAAATTTGCCTGTAATGCCATCAGAAAGCCATATCGTCCCGGTACTCGTAGGTGATCCGGTATTGTGTAAACAGGCCAGTGATATGCTGCTTGATGACTTCGGCATTTATGTGCAGCCGATCAATTACCCTACCGTACCGAAAGGGACTGAGCGGTTGCGTATCACGCCGTCGCCTGAACATACCGAAGAAATGATGGATCATCTGGTTTTGGCACTCGAAGAAATTTGGCACAAGCTTGATCTCAGGCGTGACTTTCCAAATGCGCAACACGCGGCTGCAGAGTAAAAAGGGAAGAGTATGTATCGCGATAATACGTTGATCCCGACTGAAGCTATTAGGCTCGCAGCTCTTGGTCAATTGGTAGAAAGTGACAGGCCCTATTCAGAATTGGCACGCGAAGTCCGTCAGTTTGTGAGCCTTATCGTTGGCCCATCGCTTGATATGCTAGGGCCGTCTTTGGAACTACTATGTTTTGAGGGGCTCGTGGAATCTGACGGTGATATATCAGCCGATCCGGACGCTATTCTCTCAATAACTAAAGAGGGGCAAGCCATCTTTCAGACCTTGATGACGTCGAATGTTCGTGCGCCAGTTAACGATGTGTCGAAGTTAGTGGTGGCCTTGAAACTTCGGTTTCTGCATTTGCTTAATACTGAGTACCGAATAGCACAAATCGAAAGGCTAGTTGAAATGTGTCAAACGGAACTGGTTAGACTTGAAGAATTACGGTCGAGCCAGGTGGATGGGCAGTTTGCCGAATGGTTAGGCTTTGAAATTACGCAGTTGAAAGCACGCATTTCATGGTTGCAAGGACTGCTCTAGCTCTCTTCTAACTTAGTTTCTATAGTGGTATCGCGTATTTCCTAAAGAATATTAAAAGAGCCTCTTTTTACTATTCTTGCTAAGTGGCGCGCTAGCGCAGGGAAGTGTTTTCGCCAATCCATTTTCGGCAACCTAATATCAACACAGATGAGTGTGCAGCCGCATGCTATATCGGCCAAGGTAAAGGTATCACCATGACAGAATTCTTCGTCGTTGAGATCCTTTTCCATGGTGGCGAGGCCCGCGTCGATTTTCCTTTGCTGCTTGGCATAAAAGTCGGGGCCTTTGCGGGTTTCTTTGGGTTCTCGGTTCTCGTGGGATATCGCCACTGCGGCATCCATAATGCCATTCCCTAGCGCTTCCCAACGTTTAACTTCGATCCGTTCTTCAAATTTTTCCGGGATTAGCTTTGGCGTAGCCACCAAGCCATCTAGATATTCAACGATGATGGAAGAGTCATAAAGCGCTCTACCGTCATCAAGAATAAGTGTCGGTACCTTTGCCAAAGGATTAGCTGCAACGACCTGAGAACTGGAGGGGGCAGCATCATCTAGTTCACAGATAATTCCCTTTTCTCTGATCACAACCATAGTTTTTAAGGCATAAGGGCTGCTGCTTGGTCCAAGAAGTTTAATTGTTTGCTCTCTTTTTTAATTTCTATAAATGCTGACCGCCGGTGATAAATAATTCTGTCCCCGTCACATAGGAAAAGTCATCATTGCAAAGCTGAAATACACAGGCTGCTACTTCTTCTGCAGTGCCCATGCGGTGCATGGGTATGCGGTTGATCAGGGGCTCATATTCATCACCGACCATTTCAGTTTCAATTTCGCCAGGGGCAACCGCATTGACACGCACTCCAAGCTCAGCGAATTCTACCGCCAGTTCACGCGTCAGCGCTGAGAGAGCGGCCTTAGATGTTGAATAAGCTGAGCCAGCAAATGGATGAATTTCATGGCCAGCGATAGAAGTAATGTTGACTACCGCTGCGTTACCTTCCTTTGCACCTCTTCCCAAAGCGCCCGCAAAGCCTCGACTTAAGATAAGAGGGGCGAAAAAATTTAATTCAAATACTGCTCGCCATGTGTCGAGATCTCCATTCAAGCAACCGAGCCGTTCTTTGGATTCCGTCTTGGGTGATACGGCAGCGTTATTAACTAATGCGTGAAGGGGGTCGCCAGCCAATAGATCGTTAGCTTGATTAATGAAGCGCGCCACATCTGTTTGATCGGCTAATTCGACCGCAATGTGACCATGCCAGTTTGGATTACGTTGGCAGGCATCCGGTACTTCTTCCCGGCTACAAGTAATGATGCGCCAATTTTCATCGGAGAAACGTCTGACTGTGGCGTGCCCAATACCGCGGCTAGCACCGGTTAGGATGAGTGTTTTACGATCGTCAGTCATAAGATCTATTCATGGATAATTCAGATGATCCTCTTAGATCCGGCTAAGCCCGGACGGATAGTAGCTTAAGAGCTTGAGAAAACCTTACGGAAATTGCGTTTTGCATCGTCGATCATATATTGAGTTTACGGTAAAATTATAGAATGACCCTCATTTCTTATTATAACTGTATAAGATGGCTCCGGTTCTTGGTGGGGTGTGTTTTCGGTCCTAGGCCTATTTTATGGATAAAGTAGTTCCTTATGCCAGAATTCTCCGTCGCGGGAATAAAATTCACGAAGATGTAGGCGGAATGTGCGTTCGCTCCAGAACTCCATTTCAGTAGGATACACCCTGAGGCCTGTCCAAAATGGGGGGCGTTCTATTGGTTTTGTACCAAATTTAGCCGCATACTTTGCTACGGCTTTTTCCAGATCCAAGCTCCCGTCCATTGTGCGTGATTGCTTGCTAGCCCACGCACCAATTTGTGAACCCCGTTGGCGAGTTGCAAAATAGCTGTCTGCCTCTTCAGCAGAAACTTCGCTAAGGACTCCGACAATTCGTACTTGGCGTTGCAACGATTTCCAGTGAAATAATAGGGCTGCCTTTGGATTATTTTTTATTTCGAGACCTTTGCGGCTTTCCATATTTGTATAGAAGACAAAGCCTTCTGTATCGAAAGATTTTAATAACACCATTCGGCTGGAAGGTTGGCCATCAGCAGCTACTGTCGCTAAACACATAGCTTCGGGCAAACTTGGTTCGCTTTTCTTCGCTTCTTCAAACCAGCTTTCGAACTGACTTATGGGATCATTTTTACTCATATGAGCTCTGTCACAGAATTTACGCACCTGTTAGAGTAAGGTTATAGTGAAGTTCATTGCCTATTTAACTCCGCGCAAAAACACCTATGTTTTACCTAATATGGATTTCTTGAACTTAACCTATACAATGTTTATACGCAAAAATATGTATAGAAGAGAGAGCTTCGCGGTTCAGCGGTGTTATTAAGTATAACAAGAGGAGCGTTATTATGATTAAAAAGCTTACGCCGTTAGTTGCTATCCTATTTATTCTTGGCGCATGCCAAGGGGCGGGTCAAAAACAACAGGCTGGTACCGTTGTGGGTGCAGGCTTAGGTGCGCTTGCGGGTTCGCAAATCGGCAGTGGCAGTGGTCAATTGGCTGCGGTTGCAATCGGCGGTTTGCTTGGGGCCATGCTGGGTGGTTCGCTTGGTCAGCAACTTGATGAAGCTGATCAGGTGCAACATCAGAATGCGTATCAAACAGCTCAAAATGCACCTTTGAACCAAGCGGTTCGTTGGAATAATCCAAATACTGGTGCGTCGGGTTCAGTCGTTGCGACACGCGATGGTACTAACCAATCCACCGGTGCCTACTGCCGTGAATTTGAGCAAACTATTACGGTTGATGGTCGTACCGAGAACCGTAAAGGCATGGCGTGCAAGCAGCCAGACGGTAGTTGGAAAGTTTTATAGTCTTTTTTTGAGTAGGGCGTGATGCTTTGTGGCTCTTCGGCTGCATTGGGGTAAGGTGTTGATCTGATGGGTAGGTCTGTATGGCGATGAAAGACCCTTATTCCGTTCTAGGCGTGACGAAATCTGATTCAGCGGATAAGATTAAAAAGGCATATCGCGCTCTTGCAAAAGAGCTTCATCCAGACCTTAACCCGGGCGATCAGCTTGTTGAGCAGCGCTTCAAAGAAGTTTCTGCAGCATATCATTTGTTGTCGGATCCTGAACAGCGTGCAAAATTTGATCGTGGCGAAGTCCAGGCCGACGGGTCGCCTAGATATGAAAACGCGTATCATCGTGCTTCGGGGCAGGCCGGTAGTGGCACCGGCGGTTTTGATTTCAATTTTAGCCGAGACAGTGGGAATATTGATGATATATTTTCTGATTTGTTCGGACGGCATCGGGGGCGAAGTAGGCAGACTCGAAAAGGACAAGACGTTTCCTATACAGTACGTGTTTCTTTTATAGATGCGGCCAAAGGGGCGAAGCGCCGGATAAAATTGTTCGACGAAAAGATGCTAGCTGTGAAGATACCGCCTGGTACTTCGGATGGGCAAACACTGCGCTTAAAAGGCCAGGGTATGCTTGGTAAGGGTGGTGGTGCTCGAGGAGACGCATTAGTTACGATCAATGTAGATCCGCATCCTATATTTTCTTTAGAGGGGCACGATATAAACGCCACCGTACCGATTACTCTAGATGAAGCTGTTCTTGGGGCAAAAATTACGGTCCCAACAATTGATGGTAAAGTGTCCTTGTCGGTTCCAAGTGGTGCTAGTTCTGGCACCAAACTTCGTCTCAAGGGGAAAGGGGTGGCAATAAAAGGAAAGGCTGTTGGCGATCAGTTCGTCACCTTCAATGTTGTGCTCCCAGACGACCCCGACGAGGAACTGCAGAAATTTGCAAAAAAGTGGGCCAAAGGAGATGGTGACGAGATACGTGAGAAAGCGGGGATGCCATAAAATTAGTATTGAGCATGGCCGTAATTTGCCCCAAAGAGCTTCTAATCTAATTCGCTATTAAATCGAAAACCATTTTGATTCTCGATTCATCAGAATACTTCTTTCACCTTGGAGTAATCGTACTCTTGATGCTTGGGTTGATCATTTTACTATGCCTTTCGAAAGCGTGAACTCTTTCACTTAAGATAGCTACATTGTTTGACCGCAAGCGCTAGATGGTTAAGATAGCTCGCACTTTGCCAGCGAATGTATTTTGGGGGTAGGTTTGAGCAATTCAACGAATTTGATGGCCGGGAAACGTGGTCTCATCATGGGCGTCGCAAATGACCGGTCCATCGCGTGGGGAATAGCCAAAACCTTGGCAGATCACGGGGCAGAGCTCGCCTTTTCCTATCAGATTGATCAGTTAGAACGGCGTGTACGTCCGTTAGCTGAATCCGTCGGATCCAACATGCTTATCAAATGTGACGCGTCTGATGATCAGGGTCTTGATTCGTTATTCGCTGAGATTGAAGAGGAATGGGGCTCTCTTGATTTTATAGTCCATGCCATTGCCTTCTCTGACCGTAACGAATTGACTGGTAAATACGTCAATACTAGCCGCGATAATTTTCAACTTACTATGGATGTATCCTGCTATTCGTTGACCGCCCTTTGCCAGCGTGCCCATAAGTTGATGCCTGATAAGGGTAGCATTATTACCCTGACCTATTACGGATCCGAGCGTGTGATGCCGCATTACAATGTCATGGGTGTCGCTAAGGCAGCATTAGAGGCCAGCGTCCGGTACCTAGCCGTTGACTTGGGTGCCCAGGGTATTCGTGTCAATGCAATCTCTGCTGGGCCGATAAAAACGCTGGCTGCGTCGGGGATCGGAGATTTTCGCTATATCTTGAAATGGAACGAACTGAATTCGCCTTTGAAGCGCAATGTCACATTAGATCAGGTTGGTAATTCGGCGCTTTATCTTTTGTCGGATTTGAGTGCCGGCGTCACCGGTGAAGTCCATCACGTGGATTCTGGCTATCACATGGTCGGTATGGTCGCGGTGGATGCAGCCGAAGAGGTCGGAGAATTGCTAAACGGGTTAAAGCCGAAGGGCTAAGCCATGTCTCAAAATAGTTTTGGTCGCTTATTTCGTTTCACCACTTGGGGTGAAAGCCATGGTCCTGCAATCGGTTGTGTCGTTGATGGTGTGCCTCCCCGTATTCCATTGACCGAAGCGGATATGCAGCAATGGCTCGATAAACGTCGCCCTGGCCAGTCACGTCATACTACACAACGCCGTGAAACTGATCAGGTGAAGATAATGTCTGGCGTGTTTGAGGGGATGACAACTGGGACGCCGATAGGTCTTGAAATTCAAAATACTGATCAACGCTCGCGCGATTATGGGGAAATTAAGGACAAATACCGCCCCGCACATGCCGATATTACGTACGACAAAAAATATGGGTTTCGTGATTATCGTGGTGGTGGCCGTTCATCGGCCCGCGAAACTGCGATGCGGGTTGCTGCGGGTGGTATTGCGAGAAAGATACTTGGTGACACAATCGAAATCAAAGGTGCTTTAGTACAAATAGGTGGTGTCGCTGTTGATCGTACTCGATGGGATTGGAACGAAGTACATAATAATGCTTTCTTTAGCCCTGATGCGCAAACAGCACGAGAGTGGGAAAAGCTAATGGATTCTACCCGCAAAGATGGTTCGTCTCTGGGTGCAGTCATTGAGATTGTTGCTAGCGGTGTACCTGCAGGTTGGGGTGAACCGGTTTATGGCAAGTTAGACGCTGAACTTGCGGGCGCAATGATGAGTATCAATGCGGTCAAAGGTGTCGAGATCGGCGCTGGAATGGGTGCTGCAGCGCTGCGTGGCGAAGAGAATGCTGATGAAATGAGGATGGGAAATGATGGTGAGGTTGTTTTCTTATCTAATCAAGCAGGTGGCGTTTTAGGAGGTATATCATCCGGCCAAGACGTAGTTGTCAGGTTTGCAGTGAAGCCAACAAGCTCGATCCGTATCCCTCGTCAGACCGTAACCTCTGCCGGCGAAGAGGTAGAGGTTTCAACTAAAGGTCGCCATGATCCTTGCGTCGGCATTCGTGGTGTACCTGTTGGCGAGGCCATGATGGCTTGTGTGCTTGCGGATCAGATGCTGCGCCACAAGGCGCAGTGTGGTTAGGGCTAGCTGTATGTGCGACCTTTCCAGTAGCCCCCCTTTCTAAGCCAATAACGCCTAGCGGAATCGATTGTCATCAATAGGTAAAGTAGCCCGGCTATCGGCAATAACAACCCGTATACCGGTGAGAGCCCATAGAGCCTAAACGTTGGCGTTGAGAGAAACGCCATCAGAGCCCATGCAGCTCCAGCCATTAGCATTGGTATTGTAGCATCCCACAAAAGTGATAATTGCATCATGGCTGGTGGTGCCAGGTAGATCAGCATCATACCGATTACGGTGATGCATAGCATTATGAAAGAATTGCTGAGTTGTTCAAATGCCGAGCGGGTAACCATCTGCCAGATGGTTCCCAGCTGATTATAGGCGCGAATACTTTCCGTATCTTCACTCAGGCCCAACCAGATCGGACCACTGTTTTTGAGTGCGCGCGCGAGGGCACAATCATCGATGATGGCTGACTTAAGTGAGACAACGCCACCAATCTTATCTAACGCGGTGCGGCGAATAAGCATGCAACCACCTGCCGCTGCTGCTAGACGACTGTCTGGCTTGTTGACGATGGAGAAGGGAAAAAGTTTCTGAAAAAAGAAGACGAATGCGGGGATGAGAAGCCAGTCCCAAAAGCTCACGCATTTAAGTTTAACCATTAGCGAAACCATATCTAGTTGATCTGAGTTGGCCTTGGCAACGAGTTGACGAAGATTGGACTCCGAGTGATGTATGTCAGCATCGGTGAAGAAAATGTACTCACTACTTTGATCTTTAGACATTGCGACATCTAGTCCTTGTTGGACGGCCCACATTTTGCCAACCCAACCTGGTGGCAACGATGCTCCTGAAATGAGTGTCAGGCTATTGGACATGTCGACCTTTTCTGCCGCAATTTTGCCAATAGCTGCGGTGTCATCGCTGCTATTGTCGTCGACTAAGAAAATCGATAACGGTCCTGGGTAATCTTGCTTGAGTAGTGAAGTAAGGCTTTCGGTGATTACATCAGCCTCATCGCGAGCTGGAATGATGACCATTACGCCTGGCGCGTTCGCACCGAGCTCGATAGCTTCTAGCCGTTGATCTGCGCGCCAAAACCCTCCTCGGAATAGCCAAAGATAAAGCCAAGCTACGAGAGAAAGACCACTGATTACCCAAAGCATTAATTCTGTTGAAGATATTTCCAAGCCCCTGAGCCTTTCATCATTAAACTGTTGTCCTTTAGGAATGATATAGCGTCATATTCTGATAGCCAATCCGCCGATATTTCGAACTTTATCGGAACAGCTTGGTCAAAACCCAGATTCGGTGTGGAGTTAAAGCAAGCTCCGCATAGCGTTTGTCGGGTTGAATGATCGAATTAGTGCTGAGCATGGAGACGATTGGTGTCGTCCGTTGTTAGCATCGTAGTGGACTAGTCTGTAGGTCGACCTAAACCTTAATCAGGTGTTGCTCCAATTAGAAACTCTTTGTTGCCCTTAGGACCTACAATAGGACTTTCGATTATGCCGAGCACTCGCCAGTGCATACTTTGTTCGATCCATTCCTTAACGCTTGTGCAAACAGCTCTGTGGATTTCCGGATCACGAACGACGCCACCCTTTCCTACGTGTTCGCGGCCTGCTTGAAATTGCGGTTTTATTAGCGCTATCAGATGACTCCTTTCGGTTGCACGAGCTGTGGCAGCGGGTAACACTTTTTCAAGTCCGATAAAGCTTACATCGCATGTGATTAAGTCTACCAAGTCCGGTATTTGCTCATCTGTTAGATAGCGCGCGTTGGTACTTTCTAAGACTGTGACCCGCCTATGTTTTCTCAATGACCAATCGAGTTGGCCTTTGCCGACGTCGACCGCATAGACCTTCCGTGCGTTATTTTGGAGTAGTACATCGACAAAACCTCCGGTCGAGGAGCCGAGATCGAGACAGATTTGATCTGCAGGAGAAATACCAAAACTTTCCAAGCCGTGGGCAAGCTTAAGGCCGCCGCGTGAAACGTAGGGATGCACTTTTCCTTTGAGGAGCAGGGGAATACTCTCATCGAGCAGCGTGCCGGCCTTGTCAATGAGGTTCTCGTTAGAATATACGGTGCCGGCCATGATTAGAGCTTGCGCCTTGGTCCGTGTATCAGCTAAGCCACGCGCGACAAGCAATTTATCTGCACGCTCCTTTTTTGCCATGTGCTATTGTGCCGTTAGTTACGGCGAACGACGACGAACTCTGCCGTTGCTCGCAATAGGTCAGCTTTGGCGTCGAAAATCGAGAGTTGAGAAACGGCGCGATCGGCAATCCGTTTTGCTTCGTCACGTGCGCCGTTGATGCCAAGAAGCGATACGAAAGTTTCTTTGCCCGCATCTTCGTCTTTGCCGACCGCCTTGCCGGTTTCCTCAACACTACCTTCTACGTCGAGCAAATCATCGGCGATCTGAAATGCAAGGCCCAAATCGCTCGCATAGGAAATTAATGCCTGTCTTTGTTCTGCGCTGGCGTTGCCTAATATCGCGCCTGCTTCGCAGCCATATCCGATCAAGGCACCTGTTTTAAGCTGTTGCAAAAGCGTTATTTCCTCAAGGTCTAAATCTTTCTTTTCGGCTTCGAGATCAATCATTTGGCCGCCTACCATACCGCGCGCACCGGATGCGCGGGCGAGCATGTCGACTAGTTCGATTCGGATTTCGGCGTCATCGTGCGTTTCCGGTTGTGCTGCCACCTCGAAGGCGAGAGTTAGGAGTGCATCTCCAACGAGAATCGCGGTGGCTTCATCATAGGCCATGTGGACTGTCGGTTTGCCGCGACGTAGGTCGTCATCATCCATCGCCGGTAAATCGTCATGAACAAGAGAGTAGCAATGAATGAGCTCTAACGCCGCTCCCGTACGAAGTGCGTTCATTTCAGCTACGTCAAAGAGTGAAGCGCTTTGGGCAACCAAAAAAGGGCGCAGCCGTTTCCCTCCGCCCAGCGTTGTATAGCGCATGGCGCTGTAAATACGGTGCTCCGGCGCACCTTTGGGCGAAAGGATATCGTCCAGGACAGCCTCTATTTTTTCCGCAGTGTTGGACAGGGCTTGTTTTAAATCAGTCATGAATGGTTATTCGATATTTACAGGTTCAGTTTGCGGGGTGCCATCAGGCGCCAGGGAAATTTTATCGATGCGCGTTTGCGCTTTAAGAAGTGCTGCCTCGCAATGTTTTTTGAGAGCAGCGCCGCGTTCATATGCATCAATAGCCTCATCCAGTTTTCGGCTGCCGGATTCGAGGTCACGCACAATGCTTTCAAGTTCCCCTAATGCGTCTTCAAAACTTAATTTTGCAATATCGTCTTTTTTGGTAGCCATGAATATTCCTCAACTTTAAAGCCAAACGATTTTAGTCGGACCGTTGGTCTCGCGCAATTGGCGGTTTCAATTTATGAGGCCATAAGTGCTTTTACATGTGCTGCCACGCTTTGTGCGAGTGCTTCCAAGTTATAGCCGCCTTCTAATGTAGAGACGATACGCCCGTCGCAGCGTTTTGCAGCCACGGAGCAAAGTTGCTCAGTAGCCCAGTGATAATCGTCGTCGGTGAAATTTAGCGATGCCAATGGGTCGTCGGTATGTGCATCAAAGCCGGCGGAAATAAAAAGAAATTCAGGATCGAAATTGTTTAGATCCGGAAAAATAATCCTTTCCATTGCTTCACGAAATTCGTCTGAGCCGGCATTAGGAGGCAAGGGCGCATTTACGATATTGCCGGAGACGCCGGTCTCTGTTGTATATCCGCTTCCCGGGTATAGAGGAGATTGGTGAGTAGATCCGAGAAATAGCCCCTCATTGTTCCAAAACATGGCTTGCGTGCCGTTGCCGTGATGGACATCAAAGTCGACGACTGCTACTCGGTTGAGATTATGGGCTTTACGGGCGTGCTCCGCGCCGATGGCTACAGTATTGAACAAGCAAAACCCCATGGCAGCCGCACGTTCTGCGTGATGTCCCGGGGGCCGAACGGCACAAAACGCGTTTTGTGTTTCTCCGGCCATGACGGCGTCTACAGCTGCACATACTGCGCCCGCCGCCCGCAAAGCGGCTTCACCTGAATTGGGGCTAAAATGAGTGTCTCCATCTAAGGAGCCATGTCCGTGTTCCTTGATCGTCGAAAGAACCTTCTCTGCATGTTTTCTATCATGAACGCGCGCAATTTGGTCGAGAGTTGCTTTTGGAGCATTGCGTCGCTCGAGTGTCTTAAACAGGTCTCTATTCAATGCATTTAGGACTACTTTTAAACGCTCTGGGCACTCCGGATGGCCGCGACCAGGGTCGTGCTCTTGGCAGACGGGATGTGAAAAAAGAAAAGTAGTCACTGATATCGACCAGCTCAATATAAAAAAGATCTTAATGATAGAATTTTCTTGAGTTTTTGGCAAAAAAGACCGCCTATTTTGGGAGTATATACAAACACGCCGATAGTCCGGGGGTTTACTTGAGAATGCAAAACGCAAAAAGATGGGGCGCCGCCGTTTATGTATTGGTCCTCGCTATTGCCGGGGCCGGCCTGGTGGAAGCTGCTGACAAAAAGGAGAAAAAGAAGGGCAAACGCGCTCGCATCTTTGTTGAGGAAATTGTTAAGACAAATGTTACGGAAACTATGCCGATTATCGGTCGTTTCGTAGCGCTCGAGCATGGCGTTGTGTCCGCGCGTGTGCGCGGTGCGGTCACGGAAATTAGAGCGGATGTGGGTAAAAGGGTCAAAAAAGGCGATACTCTTGCACAGCTCGACGTTAGTCGGTTGGAAGTCGCGAAATTACTACGGATAGCACGTTTAAAAGAATCTATTGGTGCTCTCCGCGGTGCACGTGCGCAATTGTCGCTTACTCAAGAGGAATTGAGGCGTGCCAAAGGGCTTAAGGGGTCAGCCGCCTTTTCCAAGGCGCGTTTGATAGACAAGCAAAATGAGTTTGCTAAGTTTAAAAGCGAAGTATCCGAAAAAGAAGCCGGCGTTGCCAGTGCAAAAGCAAATCTGAGAATGGCTGAAATTGATCTAGCATACGCGGCAATCCGGGCCCCGTATAGCGGAGTGATCTCAGAACGTCATGTGTCGCTGGGCAATTTTGTCGATGTAGGCGATCGAATTGTCACAATGGTGAATGATTTGTCGCTGGAGGTAGAGGCGGATATACCTGAATCAAGATTGGCTGGTATTATGCCGGGCCGGAAGGTCCAAATTCGGTTTGGTAAAAATCAAATTCAGCAGGCTTCTATACGCGCTGTGGTGCCGGCAGAAGATGGACGGACCAGAACACGAACCGTGCGGTTCATACCCCATTTGAATGAGGTCGCAAACAATAGAACCTTAGCAGCTAACCAGACTGTTACAGTAGATATTCCTATTGCCCAGGCTAAGGAGATGGTGACCGTACATAAGGACGCGGTGATCGTAAGTGGACAATCTTATTTCGTCTTTGTGATTGAGAATCAGAAGGCGTGGCGTCGCGATATAAAAATTGGCGCTGCGAGCGGCGAGAGATTTATTGTACTTTCAGGGTTGAAGCCCGGTGAGATCGTTGCGACGCACGGTAACGAGAAACTGAAGCCGGGTAAAAAAGTAAAGATCCGTGAGCGTTAGTAGTATGACGGGCTGACCAATGGATATTATTCAACTTGCGATTAAACGACCGATGGCGATTATTGCGGCTGTCATCATAATTATGTTGTTTGGCGTTTCCGCGCTTTTCAGCATTCCTATCCAATTATCTCCTGATGTGGCTAAGCCGGTCATCACCATCCGCACACATTGGCCGGGCGCTGCGCCTGCCGAAGTCGAGCGAGAAATCGTCAATGAGCAGGAGGAAGAGTTGGCTGGGCTTCCTGGGTTGTCGCGGATCACTAGCAGGGCGGAGACAGCACGCGGTCGAATTGAACTTGAATTCGAGATAGGCACGGATATGGATAAAGCCATGTTGCTCGTTTCGAACCGCCTTGACCGTGTCCGCGGTTATCCTGATGAAGCCTCAGAGCCGAGATTACGGCGGTCAGGTGAAGATGATGACAGGATCGCTTGGTTTCATATGACCCAAGATCCTAATGCAAAAACTAAGAAGGAAATCCACCATTTTGGAGATTTCGCCGAGAATGTCATTCGAGATCGTTTGGAGCGAGTGCCGGGAGTAGGCACTGTCGGTGTGCGCGGTGGCGGAAAAAAGGAAATGCGCGTCATTATTCATCCCGAAAAGATGGCGCAATATGGGTTAACCGTACCAGAAATATTGCAGACACTCCGACGAGCAAATGTATCGGTTACAGCGGGTGACGTTGAAGAAGGAAAACGTCGTTACGTAGTGCGTACCGAAGGCGAGTTTCGTGGCGTCGAACGGGTTAAATCGGTCGTTCTGAGGGCGGACAGGGATAGCGCATCCGGGCGTACTAGCCGTGTATTGGTTTCTAATGTTGCAGATGTAGAATTTGGCTATTCGAAGCCAGTGCATCGTATTCGAACAAATGGTCAACCCGCTATGGCAATGTTTGCAACCCGTGAAGCGGGATCGAATATTGTCGAGACGATGAAAGGAGTTCGTAAGGCCGTTAAGGAAATTGCCGAGGGACCTGCAAAACAAGAAGGATTAATTTTTCGTCAGCTCTATGACGAGACGGTATATATTGATTCTGCAATCAACCTTGTTGTCCAGAATATTTGGATTGGTGGTGCATTTGCTGTAGCCATTCTCCTTCTGTTTTTGAGATCCGGGCGTGCCACGCTGGTGATAGGTATTGCAATTCCGGTATCCGTCGTGTCTGCGTTTGTGGCTATGTCCTTGCTTGGGCGTTCTATAAATGTGGTTTCACTTGCCGGAATTGCTTTTGCCGTAGGCATGGTCGTTGATGCTGCCATTGTCGTGCTTGAAAACATTTATCGGCTACGCCAACGGGGCGAATCTGTCTCCGTGTCGGCGCTCCTGGGTGCACGTCAGGTGTGGGGAGCGATTATGGTGTCGGTACTCACAACGGTTGCGGTTTTTGTCCCGTTGTTGCTGATGGAGCGAACTGCTGGCCAAATCTTTCGCGATATTGCGGTTGCCATTTCAGTGGCTGTGACCCTATCCCTCATTGTGTCAGTAACCGTAATCCCTGCATTGGCTAAGCGATTGCTTGTGCGCGGCATTTTCGACGCAGAGGGTGGATACAAAATTCCTTACGTTGATGCGTTTGGGCGTTGGTTCGTCGAATCAGTGGTTCGTCTTACTAAACTCATCGTGAGTGACCGTCGTAAGGCGCTAGGTTTCGTTGCCTGTGTTACCTGTGTTTCGGGGCTTCTGACATGGGCTTTATTGCCACCCTTGGAGTACTTACCTGAGGGAAATCAGAATTTGGTAATCGGCTATGTTTATTCGCCGGCCGGTTACAATCTCAAAAGTATCACAGAAATGGCGACTCGGATGGAGGATAAAATCCGGCCGCAATGGGCATCGGAGACAGGCCCTTATGCGGCTCCGGATGAACCTCCGAAGCTCAAGTACTTTTTCTTCTTGGCATTTCGGCAACGTACTATCATCGGTGCGCGTGGCGTGGACCCGAAGCGTGCAAAAGATATGGTAAAGCTTTTACGGGAGGCGGTGAAAAACGAGCCGGCGACAAAGGGCACATTCCGTCAGTCTTCCATATTTGGGCGCCGGGTAGGGGGGACCCGGAGTATCAATATTGATGTAATGGGACCTGTTCTGGAGGATATTTCTCAAGCAGCCCAGCGTATCTCGGAAATTGCTGAAGAGCATTTGCCCAATGCACAAGTGCGTGCCCGACCTCGGATAGAGGTGGGGGAACCGGAAATTCGCGTGATTCCAGATTCGGTCTGGCTTGCTGACAATGGTTTATCGACCCGTGATCTTGCACTTTCCGTCGATGCTTTTAATGACGGCGTGCGCGTGGCGGAAATCAATGTAGGTGGTGAAATCATCGATTTAATGTTGATGGGACCTGTGACCGATATAGGAGCCACCCAAGCTATTCAGAATTTACCTGTGGTGACCGGATCCGGGAAAATTGTGCCAGTCTCTTCTTTGGCTAAAGTGCAGGTCACTACGGGACCAACGGCCATTTGGCATCGTGAGCGCAACCGCGCGATTACCCTGCGTATCAGGCCTGATAGCTCCATTGCACTTGGGGATGCGATCGATATCGTAAAGCAGAAAGTTCTACCACAAGCGATAAAGGAGGGTTTGCCGCCTGGTATCAGGTTCCAATTGGCGGGCACAGCAAAGGAATTAGATGCGACCGCGGCTGAAATGAAATGGGATTTATTATTGGCTTTGGCCATCGTCTTCTTGGTGATGGCGGTGTTGTTTGAGAGCTTTGTATACCCCCTGGTTATTGTATTTTCCGTTCCCTTAGCGACCGCCGGCGGTGTTTTAGGCTTGACGCTTCTTCGGCAATTCGACCCCGAGCAGCGCCTGGACATGCTAACGATGCTAGGCTTCGTTATTTTGATCGGAATCGTTGTTAACAACGCTATTCTTATTGTGCACCAGGCATTGCGTCATTTCCGCGAAGAGGGAATGGGGCATCAGGAGGCGGTTATGGAAGCTACCCGCAATCGTATTCGTCCGATCTTCATGTCTACTCTTACTAGCGTGTTTGGGATGCTTCCCTTGGTTTTGTTTCCGGGCGCTGGCTCTGAAATTTACCGGGGGCTTGGCTCGGTTGTGGTTGGTGGCTTGTCGTTGTCTGCTATTATGACACTTGCGATCGTCCCGCCGCTATTGAGCATCGTAATTGGTACCGTTGAGAAATCTCGTGAAAAACGGGCAATCAGTAAACCGTTAGCATAGAAAGGCATTGCGGAAATTTTATCTTTGTAACTTAACGAAGTACCCGTGGGTCAAGGGCGTCTTGCAGCCCATCGCCAAGAAAGTTAAAGGCAATCACGCTTGCGAAAATCATTATTCCGGGCCAAATCGCTAGCTGTGGTGCCGACCAGATAAGGTCTTGAGCGTTACTGAGCATATTACCCCAACTGGCGATCGGGGGCTGAATGCCGAGACCAAGAAAGCTTAGAATAGATTCAAATAAAATGATTGTGCCGATAGATAATGTTGTCGCGACGATGATAGGGGAAATTACATTGGGAAGAATATGGCGTGCCATGATACGGGTTGGTGATGCTCCGAGGGCGATCGCGGCGCGTACAAACTCGAGTTCCCTTAATGTCAGTGTTTCCGCTCTTACCAAACGCGCAACTGTGTTCCAGCCGACTAAGGCGATAATGACAATAATACGGTAAATACTGATACCCTCCGATAGCGCGATTTCTTTTGGAATGCCGATTTTTTCCAAATCTATTGCGGCAAGCACGATTAAGAGCGGCAGTAATGGCAACGCAATAAAGCCATCATTGATGCGCATGAGTAGTCTATCCAGCCAGCCCCCGTAATAGCCGGAGATTATGCCAATAGCTGTACCGATTATTGCTGCGATTAAGGCCGCAATAATAGCGACCATAAGTGAAATACGTCCGCCATAGAGTAAGCGGACGAATAAGTCTCTCCCCAATTCATCGGTGCCGAATGGATGGTTCCATGAAGGCCCACTAAAGCGCTTATATAAGTCCACTTGGGTATGGTCGATGCCAAGGGCTGCTTCCACCAAGGGGGCTGCGAAAGAAAGCAGAGACAGCACTAGCAAAACCGCAGCCGAGATGAAGGCCATTTTATGTTCGAAGAAGTGCCGCGCCATGCGCCGAATCGGCGTATCATGGGAAGTCGTTGCACTCATTATTTTTCCTCTACAGAAGAGAAGCTCATGCGGGGGTCAAGCCAAACTTGGCAGGCATCTGCAACGAAATTACCGAGTAGTGTCATGCCGGTGGCAAATAGAAGTCCTACAAGGGCGAGATTAAAATCATTGCCGAGAATGGCGTCGTAAATTGTTTTGCCCATTCCGTGCCAAGAAAACATCGTCTCTGTGATCAGTGCACCCGAAAAAAGGGTGCCGAAGCTGAGACCCACCATGGTAACTACGGGCATTATGGAGTTACGAAGCGCGTGCGCGATTACTATACGATGTTCGCCTACGCCTTTTGCACGCGCGGTACGGATGAAGTCCTGGCGTAGAATCTGAAGCATACTGGCGCGCATATAACGGGTGAAGCCCCCTGCCGAATGTAAGGTCAAAACCAAAACGGGCAGCACCATATACCAAGCCCGGTCCCAGAAACCGCCGTGGCCAATAGTTTCCATGCCTCCGGCTGGAAACCAGGTCAGGGTGATGGCAAAGAGAATAATCACCAAGAGTGCCAACCAGAATGATGGGATGGAAATGCCTGCGAAGCAGAGTAAATTGACGACGTAGTCAAGTTTCGTATACGGCTTGAGTGCTGCATAAACACCAATGGGGATTGCGATCAAGAGTGCTAAGAGCAAGCTAACGGTCATCAATATTGCCGTGTTTCCCATGCGTGGCAGTAGAATATCGATGGCTGGCTGAGTGTAAGTGCGGGAAAAACCAAAATCACCTTGTAGCGCGTCAGTTAACCAGTTCCAATAACGCTCATGTATTGGCTTGTCCAGGCCATACAGCGCTTTCAAACGTGTGGCGTCTCTCGGGGTTAGGTCCGGATTAGCAGCGATCATTAGATCGATAGGATCGCCCGGCATAAGACCGATTAGTGCATAAACCAGGAAAGACATAACCAGCAGGACGATAACGCTTTCGAATAAGCGGCCTGAGATAAAACGCAGCATTTCTATTCCTTTACGCTCCAATACTCGACCCAATTGGCGGTCGGATATTGATGCCCAGTGGGCTTAATGCCTTTCAACCATTTGGGTAGTATATAGCCGTTAGCACGGAAATATAGCGGCAAGACTGGCAGTTCCTCTGCATAGATATTTTGTAGTTTATCCCAAAGTTGTTGGCGCTCGGGCTCGGTGCACTGGACTTCCAAATCGTCGAGCACCCTATCCAGTGTAGGGTTGCGATAGCCTGGATAATTTTGACCCGACCAGCCGTTTTCGTTCGATGGGATCATGGTGGAGTGGAGTTGTGAACGTGGAATGCTTTCTGGGGCCGACAGCCAAGCATACATAGCGAGCGCCTTAAATTTGCGATACGTTACCGTATTGCCGAAATAGACCCTGGGTGGTTCGTTACGAATACGAATACCGATGCCCACTTGCTGCCATTGGCTTTGCAGTACCTGCTGGATTAGCTCGCGGGTTTTATTGCCCGCGGTCGTCATCAATTCGAGATATAGCGCCTCGCCTTTGGCATTGTGACGGATACCATTTTTCATCACCGACCATCCAGCCTGATCGAGTAGCGCTTTGGCCTTCTTAGGATCGAATTGATAGATGGGTACTTTCGGATTGTAGACTCGGTCGAGAGGGTTGACGTTGGCGTGTGCCACTGGTTGATACCCTCCATAAAGCTGGCTTGATATTGCTTCCCGGTCTAATGCGTGAACAAGGGCGCGGCGCACTCGGCGGTCCTTCAAGATGGGGTTGTCCATATTGAGGTCGATATGTTCGTAAATTAGCCCGGGCTTATAGAGAAAGACGAACTTGTCTCCGTGGTGTTTTTCGAACGCAAGGGCCTGGTCGATTGTGAGCCCTAGTTCTCCGGCAATCATGTCAATGCCGCCCGCTAATAAATTAGCAGTAACGGAAGCAGTGTTTTCAATTACCATGACCGTGATGCGTTTAAAGTGGGGTTTCTTACCCCACCAGTGTGGGTTCAGTTCGTAAATTACGTGACTGCCCGGTACCACTTTTGAAATCCGATAGGGGCCGTTCCAAAGGCCTGGATTTGTAGTATCTGTCTCATAGGCGCTGCGGTTTCGGTATTCTCCCGGCTCTTTAAAATTTTCCTCATCCAAATGGGCGGGGAGAATTTGAAAATTATCAATTCCAGCATAATCACATGTGCGTTTGTTTACGTGGAGAGTGAATCGGTGATTGTCGTGGACCTCTATATTAGTAATACGGCGAAATAGCTCAAAATCTGCGACGCCGGTCAGCTTATGTTTACCCACCTTCCAAGTGAATAAAACATCCTTGGTGGTAATTGGCGTACCGTCAGCCCAGGCGGCACGAGGGTCTATCGAATAGGTGATAGCAATTCCTTCTTTGCCACTGGCAGTTTTTTCGTAGACTGCTGTCCCTTTTGCGATGCTAGGTAGTTCGCTGCACAACATACAAGTTAGCTGCCAATTCGCATCATAGATTGTTATTCGGCGGCGAGCGAAGGCCAGCATATATGATTTTGCTAGCATGCTGTCGATTAGCGGATTGAAGTTGTTAAGGAACTGGCTAATGCCGATGACTAGCGTATCTTTCGCGAACGCTGGCTGTGAAACAAACAACGCAATGAGTGATAGAAGGGCTCCCCAACGCCGCATATTAATTCGAACTCACCTTCGCTATATAGCAGCCGTTCTTAAACTGCGTGAAAAAGCGCCCAAGTGCTGGATGGTTGATCGGATTGTGCGTGTTGTCTGTTTCTAAATTCTGCTCGGCGACATAGGTCATATAGTACGAATCATTGACGAGCACGTGATACCAGGGTTTGTCTTTTCTCGGTTTCGAGCGTGCCATTTTCTCATACCATTCATGTGTTCCCTGAAAATTTATATCGACGTCAACGATAACGCCGCGGTACTCGAAGCGCCGATGTTGGATCAGTTGGCCTGGAAAGAATTTTGCGAGTGATGAGTTCATAAAGAGGAGTCTAGCGCGTCCCAGCAGGACTGTCAGCAATGCAAGAAGTTACGGGGGGTCGGGATTGAGACTATTTCGTTTGGCGGCATACTGGATTATGATCCGAGCGTCTTTCGAAAGGATATAAATGGAAATTCGCAATATATCCGATGCACTGGGCGCTGAGATTACTGGTTTAGATTTGGCCAAGCCACTCACTGATGCGGACAAGGATGAGATTAAGGCGGGGTTTCTGGATCGTTCTGTTTTGGTTTTCCGGGGCCAGGGGTTAACGCCACCGCAACAGCTTGCCGTAGCGCGGCTATTTGGTAAGGTCGTACCGTACCCTTTCCTTGAGGGGTTAGAGGATTGTCCTGAGGTAATTGAAATCCTCACGAGGCCCTCCGATAGTATTAATTTCGGGGGTGGTTGGCATACCGATACGCCCTACTTGGAAACGCCGTCTTTAGGCTCTTTGCTGTATGCGAAGGATTTGCCACCTAAGGGCGGGGATACTCTATTTTCTAACATGTATATGGCGTATGACGCGCTCGATACGGATACCAAAGAGCTTCTGGATGGTCGGTGCGCATTGCATTCCAGTTCCAAACGCTATGTTCAGCCTGCCGACCGATCAAAAATTTATGGTGCGATGAAGCGCAAAAAGCAAAAAGAGGCTAAGGTCAACTCAGACACTTTACATCCCGTCTTCCGTACTCACCCGGAAACGGGCCGGAAGGCGCTATATCTTAGCTATCTCCATACTGTCGGTGTCGAAGGGATGGCCGAAAAAGAAGCCGACGCTCTGTTGAGGCGACTCTACGAGCATCAGGCTAATAAGGCATTTATCTGTCGTGTTCAATGGCGGCCTGGTACACTTGTTATCTGGGATAATCGTTGTGTCTTGCATAACGCACTATTTGATTATGCAGGTTACACGCGGCGCATGCACCGGGTGACTATTGAGGGTGACCGGCCGATTTAATCTCTACAAGGGTTCTTACTTCTCGTATCCTTTTGCCCATTCGGCTTCTTTTTCGCGGACACGCTGGGCCGCATCTAAAATTTGATTTTGCATTTCCGGAGGCACAATTATGATGCCAGTTTCGTCGCCGAATACGATATCTCCCGCGCGGATTTGCACGCCGTCCAAATTGATTGGCTGATTGTGCGAGATAGTCTCTAAATCCCACTGACTTTTTACCGGCGATACGCCCTTGCAAAACACCGGAAAATCCAGTGACTTAATTTCATGTGCATCGCGCGTTGCCCCGTTGATGACGGCGCCTGAGATGCCACGTGGCCGTGCTCGCATGCAATGGTTCTCACCCCATGTGCCTGAATCTGTGCGTCCTCCTGCATCGATCAAAATGACTTCGCCTTCGGAAGCCAGTTCACGAGAGACGTCTGCATGGCTTACCAACGCCTCTAAACGCCCGGTTGTCACATGCTTCGGTGTCTGTTGGACGGTGTAAGCGATTCCCACCATGCGCGCGCCCGGCGTCCCTAAATAGGTGTAGCCGTGTAACACAGTACGTGGCAGCTCCATTTCCTCCATGGCATCGCTGATATGGCCCGACTGCAAGGTGAGGAAGGCATCACGGTTGTTATCTGAAAGGGGCATGGCCAATCCTTATGGTTGCTCTTTATTTTATGGCGGAATTATCGCCCGGTAGGGAGTTGCGTGTATGGCATCAGATAAAGTTACTGCTGGGTTAATACTTTCCTAAATGTTGCTCGAATACCATTCGAATGTATAGTATATTATTCCATCCGGGCTATTTATAGAATATTTATTATATATGATTATTTATTTATCAATAAATTATAAGTAATAAATAATATCAAGTATATTTATTTACAACATATATTTATAATATTAGTTATTATATTTTTATTTTCAATGATTTCATATTTAATTATCTTATATTAACACTCAGTTTACCTTTGCTTGCACGGTCAATATGAAGTCGGCAAAAGTAAGACCATGCCTGAAAATAGAATTACCTTTTCCTCAACGGTACGTCGACCGTTCTGATCAGCATGTTGGTTGATGTGAAAAGAAAGTATTCACCATAGCTTAGGATTAAGGGGGCGTAGGGCAACTGACATGCTTGACAGTGTTCCCTGTTTGTTCTAATGAAAATAATCCAAGGAGAGGGACATGAAATTACTAAAAAAAGACGAAATTAGGGCGTTACGGTCGCGGATTCACCATCTAGAACGACCGAAAGAGCGGTCGGCAGGAGTGTTAGGCCTGGGCATTGAGACGCTAGACGAAGCGCTGCCGAATGGCGGTTTAGAAAAAGCGGCGGTCCATGAGGTAACGGGCAGTTCTGCGGGTGGCTTTGCGGCTATGTTGGCGGGCAAGTTTTGTAAAACGGGCAAGCCGGTATTGTGGTGTGTGGAGGCGGCTTCGAAAGCAGCGCTCTACGGGCCCGGTTTGGCAGCTTTCGGCGTATCGCCGGACCAGTTGATAGTAGTTCACTGTCGCACCGTAGCTGAAATGCTGTGGGCGATGGAGGAAGGTCTTCGAGAGGAAGTTGTGGGCTTGGTAATCGGTGAATCGGTAAAGCCGCTTTCGCTGACCATCAGCCGTCGCTTACAGCTAGCGGCTGAAACCGGTGGGACCATGGGCTTAATATTGTGCCACGGTAAAACGGAAGGGGTACTAGCCCCAAGTGCGGTAACCACACGTTGGCAGGTAGACAGTATACCGTCGTTTGGCCGGGGCGTTTTATATGGAAAACTATGTGCGGAGACGAGTTGGCGCTTAGGGCTACGGCGCTGCCGGGGCGCGGAACAAGAATATAACTGGGATGTGGAGTGGGACGATGCGGCGTGTAATCTCGCTTTGGCTACCGATGCTGGCTATCGAGGCTTGGGCGCGGCGAAATAAAAATTTCTCATCAGGTTTGCAGGCTAAGTCTCGGTCTCAACTACCACAAGGGCCGATGGTCCTGACGACGGAGGTGAAGGGGGTATTATTTGTAGAGGCTGCCAACCTTGAGGCTATAGGGATTGGGATTACGCCGGGGATGGCGCTGGCCGACGCACAGACGTTGGAACCAGGTCTTGAGACTGCACCGGCGGCTCCCGTAGCGGATGCGGTTTTACTGAAAAGATTAGCAACCTGGTGCCTACGCTACACGCCATGGGTAGCGGTGGAGGGCAAGGACGGGCTGTGGCTTGATGTGAGCGGATGCACGCATTTATTTGGCAGCGAATCTAAGTTGATGGGTAGCATTACAGAACGGCTTGGGCAGTTGGGTTTCACTGTCCGGTTGGGGATAGCCGATACGCCGGGCACGGCCTGGGCTGTTGCGCATTACAGGTCGCAGGACAGGGGGGGGAATAATATAGTACCGCCGAACGATCAACGGCTCACGCTTGCGCCTTTGCCAATCGCGGCATTGCGGCTTGAGCCTAAAGTCGTGGAACAGTTGACCCGGCTCGGCTTATCGACGGTTGGCACGCTCTATCCGTTGCCGCGCGCCTCACTCGTTAAAAGGTTTGGCTCACAGGTGGGTAAGCGGCTTGATCAGGCCCTGGGACGACAGTCAGAACCGATTTCGCCTCACCGTCCGCCGCCAAGCTATCATGTGCGCCGCTCCTTTGCGGATGCCATCGGACGTCAAGAAGACATAGAGGCCACTTTGTTGATATTGCTGGAGGAGCTGTGCGAAGCCCTCGATAAGGCGGGGCAAGGTGCGCGGCAACTGATCCTTGATCTATTTTTAGTTGATGGCAAGGTTAAGAGTGTCCGCGTCGGCACGGCCCGACCCGCAAAAGATGCGGAACGGCTCGCGCGTCTGTTCACCGAGCCACTGGAGAATGTGAAGGCGTGTTTTGGAGTCGACGCGATCACCCTTTCCGTATCCGTGGCCGAACCGTTAGGGGCGTCCCAGACCCAGGCTATGGGATTGGAAAGAAATATAGAGAATGAAGGTAACATTATTGCATTAGCTCCTTTGCTGGATAGGCTCGGTAATCGACTTGGCTTTGGCTGGATCGTAGCCTTAGAGCCTCAAGATAGCCATGTGCCGGACCGGGCAGTGCGCTTGAGCTCCGCCGCCGCAGTGTGTCCAAAAGAAACTTGGTCCGGCAAGCCCCTCCGTCCCCTCCGATTATTAGATAGGCCTGAAGCGGTGGAAGTAGTAACCGACATCGCACCCCACCAGCCGCCGTCTTTATTTTATTGGCGTAAAGTGAAACACCATGTACGGGCCACTACGGGTCCGGAACGTATCGTGCCTGAATGGTGGCATTGCGAGCAAAGCTGGGGTGGTGGACTGCGAGATTATTGGCGGGTTGAGGATAAGGGCGGGCGGAGGTTCTGGCTTTTTAGCGAGAGTGCGAGCTCTTGTAGCTCGAAGGCCGTGCGATGGTATCTGCATGGACTGTTTGCCTGATATGTCGAGCACGCCGGATTACGCAGAGTTACAGGTCAGTACTAATTTCAGCTTTCTGCGTGGTGCATCACACCCTGATGAACTGGCCATCCAAGCTGCTGCCGTAGGTCATAGGGCTATTGGTGTGACCGATAGAAATTCTCTAGCCGGTATAGTCCGTGCCCATCTGGGAGCTAAGCAGGCCGGTATTCCACTATTAGTCGGTGCGCGGTTGGATGTTCGGGATGGGATGAGCCTGCTGGCATATCCCCATGACAGAGCAGCCTATGGCAGGTTATCGCAGCTAATTACGCTCGGTCGTCGTCGCGCTCCGAAAGGTGAGTGCGAGCTCTATCGGCTAGATATTCTAGAATATGGCGTGGGGATGGTCTTGATTGCGGTACCGCCTGATGACCCCGCGAAGGTATTTGATCAAGAATTAGCGGCGTTGCGGGAAGCGTTCCCCGATGAAATTTATCTTGCGGCAAACCATTTTCTCCGAGGTGACGACGATCAACGACTCGCACATTTAAATATAATTTCTGCGCGCTGCGCAGTGCCGTTGGTAGCGACGAACGATGTACATATGCATGTGGCGTCGCGTCGCCCGCTGTTGGATATACTCACCTGTATCCGTGAAAAATGTACAGTCGACACTGCGGGCTATCGCATTGCAATGAATGGGGAGCGGCGGTTGAAGTCGGGCGAAGAAATGGCGCGGCTGTTTCGCGATTACCCAGATGCGCTGGTGCGCACGGTAGAGATTGCTAAACGGTGCCACTTTAGCCTTGATGAGTTGGCCTATGAATACCCTGATGAAATCACGTCCGACGGGCGCACGCCTCAGGAAGAGTTGGAGCGTCTCACTTGGATGGAGGCAAAGAAAAGGTTTCCTGGTGGCGTACCCGATAAAATCAAACAGCAGATTACTTATGAACTGACTTTGACCGATGAACTTGACTATGCGCCGTATTTTCTAACTGTCCACGACCTTATACGGTTTGCTCGATCTCGCGGTATTCTTTGTCAGGGGCGTGGGTCGGCTGCGAACTCGACGGTTTGCTACTGTCTCGGTATCACGTCAGTTGACCCCACAAAAATTGATCTCTTATTCGAGCGTTTTGTTTCCACCGAGCGGAACGAGCCACCAGATATCGATATAGATTTTGAACATGAGCGCCGCGAAGAGGTGATCCAATATATATATGATAAATATGGTCGTGACCGGGCCGGTATGACTGCTGTTGTTACGACCTACCGGGCGCGCAGTGCAGTGCGTGAGGTGGGGAAGGTGTTAGGGCTATCGCAGGACACAGTGGGCGTGTTAGCGGGCCAAGTTTGGGGATGGTTGTCGGAAGGAATCGAAGACGAACGGGTGCGCGAAGTGGGGCTTGATCCGTCTGACCGGCGGCTTCGTCTGACATTGCACCTTGCCGGCGAGCTAATCGGTTTCCCCCGTCACTTGTCTCAGCATGTGGGGGGCTTTGTGATCAGCCGGGGGCCATTGTCTGAGATTGTGCCTATAGAAAATGCGGCTATGGCCGGCCGTACCGTTATCGAATGGAACAAAGATGATCTCGATGCACTCGGTATGTTGAAGATCGATGTGTTATCGCTCGGTATGTTGAGTTGCATCCGCAAGGGGTTTGATCTCCTGAAACAGCATTACGCCCTAGACTTTGATCTAGCGACTATACCGCAAGATGACCCTGCGGTTTATGATATGTTATGTAAGGCAGATACCGTCGGGGTCTTTCAGGTGGAGAGTCGGGCGCAGATGGCTTTCTTGCCGCGTATGAAACCGCGTAATTTTTATGATTTAGTTATTGAAGTAGCAATTGTTCGACCTGGTCCCATTCAGGGCGATATGGTGCATCCCTATTTGCGTCGCCGAAATGGCGAGGAGGATGTTAGTTTCCCGTCCGCCGAATTGGAGAACGTGCTAGGGAAGACGCTCGGTGTAACGTTGTTTCAAGAACAAGCAATGAAAATTGCTATCGTCGGCGCCGGCTTTAGTCCCGCAGAGGCGGATTGGTTGCGTCGGGCCATGGCCACATTCCGTCATACGGGCACGATCCACACTTTCCGGGATAAGTTCATTGATGGGATGGTAGCCAATAGGTATGAGGCGGATTTTGCCGAACGGTGCTTCCGCCAGATAGAGGGGTTCGGCGAGTATGGTTTCCCCGAAAGTCACGCGGCAAGTTTTGCGTTACTGGTTTATGTCTCGGCCTGGTTTAAATGCCATTACCCGGCAGTATTTGCTGCAGCGCTACTGAATAGTCAGCCTATGGGCTTTTATGCTCCGGCTCAGATTGTCCGCGATACGCGTGAGCACGACATTACGGTATTTCCGCCGGACGTAAATCATTCCGAATGGGACTGTACTTTAGAGCCTCATGATACTGGTCTTGCGCTTCGCTTGGGGTTGCGACAAATCAAAGGCTTTCGCAAGGAAGATGCTGACTGGTTGGTCGCAGCCCGAGGCAATGGCTATCGCAGTGCGAACGCGATCTGGCAGCGTGCTGGCCTCGCACCGCGGGCATTAAAGTTGTTGGCGCGGGCAGATGCTTTTGGTTCTATCGATTTAAATCGCCGAGATGCGGTATGGTCTGTTTTAGGATTGGGTGAGAAGCTATTACCCTTATTTGATGCTGCGGGTGAAGAAGAGTTTGTTGATGAAGATCGCGTTTTTTTACCTTCGATGTCGGCCGGACTAGAAGTGGTGGAAGATTATGCGATGCTCCGAATGTCGCTTAAATGCCACCCCCTACAATTATTGCGTTCTAAACTAGAGGCACCTGGCCTCGCAACAGCGGATGAGCTCTTGACGATAAAAGACGGTGCTCGTGTGTCGGCGGTGGGCTTGGTGCTGTGTCGCCAACGGCCTGGTAGTGCTAAGGGAGTAATTTTCGTGACATTAGAGGATGAAACCGGTACGGCCAATGTGATCGTTTGGCCGAAATCCTATGAGATTTTTCGACGCCAAGTACTAACAGCACGTTTGATGAGAGTAACCGGTAAGCTACAACGCGAAGGTGTCGTACTCCATTTAATCGCTGATCATGTGGAGAACCTTTCGCATCTGTTAGATGCATTAGGCGATGAGAATAATGATCGATTTGATAATGCATTTGCTCACGTTGATACTGTCGCAAAACCCAATCACCGGGAGCCAGGCGGTAAGTTAATTCCGAGTCGGTTGTCCGCTCCGCCCACGCCTCGGCACCATCCGAGAGAACAGGCAAAGGTGCTGTTTCCCACGCGTGATTTCCATTAGAAAGATACTGAAATTTTAAAAAGTCCCGAGATTATGCCTACGACATTTTTTAGATACGTGAAGCGCCCCAGCAATTACAGGATATACCGAAGGGTGCGCCCTTATACGATGATAGCCAAATATGGTCGTTTTGAAGATAACTTGTTGACTGCCGAGCGTCACGTGCGGAAGCAAAAGTTATCAGGTTCCTATGTTGAGTGTGGTGTTTGGCGGGGGGGTATGTCTTTCGCCATGATGCAAGTGCTACCGCGTTACGGCATAAGTGATTTTCATTTTTTCGACAGCTTCCAAGGCTTACCTGAAGCGACGGTAAAAGATGGAGCAGACGCCCTTGGGCAGCAACGGAATGGCGATCTTTGGTTTGATGACAACACTTCAGATTACAACCAATTTTTGGCGGATTTGAGGATTTTCAAAAGGGCTAATATAACGACGGAAGTTCACAAAGGATGGTTTGACGATACGTTATCGCAATTTCCTCAAGATGGGCGAATTGCTGTTCTTCGCCTTGATGGTGATTGGTTCGATTCAACACTCGTATGTTTAGAGGCGTTATGGGAGCGAGTGATGCCGAACGGTTTAGTATTGATTGATGATTATTACGATTGGTCAGGTTGCACTAATGCGGTTCATCAATTTTTGGATAGCCGGTTTGAAGCAGATAATAATTTTTACTGCCCCGTCCGCTCAACGAAGTATGGACTCGCTTATTTGGTAAAACCGGCCTAGTGCTGAGTATTTGCTAGTCCTTTTTTGCCAAATCCGGATACAGATTAACATAGCCTTTCTCAACACGCTCCTCAGCGCGTTGTTTGGCAACCTCAGGTGTCATGGGTGTAAAGCCAAAGCCACCGATTAAGCGGATCATGAAATTCATCCGTGCAGTAACTGCAATAATATGGTGCAGTGCATCCTCGCTCCAACCGGCCTTGTAGACTGCATCTGCGTCCTCCTGGGTGATGTCATTAGGCATCAAGGTAAGCTTCTTCACCATCGCAAAAACTGGTAGCCATTTTCTATCTATCGGTGCCTTAGCAGGGTCCTCTAGAAGTTTGTCGATCATTCCTTCTTCGATACCCCATGCATATGTGGCAGCCGAATGGGCGACCATTGCGTACTCGGTTCCGGCGCAGCCAACCGTGTAAGCGGCAATCATTTCGCGTTCACCTGGGGTAAAGACAGAAGGGCCATTCATGATTTCCTGGCCCATCTTCGCCCAGTGCCCGTAGATGTCGTGGTATTTGGCAAAAACTTGACCGGGCCCAGCATCGTCGGGAAGTGTTTTGAAATATGTCATAGCATATGTCTCCGCTTTCGATCGTAAAGGTTAAGCGAAAATTTAGCAGGCTGAACGCGCGGGATCAAAGGGGGGCTAACTCCTAAGGACCGAACATCCCGAGTGATTGCCACCACAAAAAGTTTAAAGGGGCGATGACCAGCAAATAAATGCACGAGTAGGTGAGGCACATTTTCAAGGCGAACCGCATTCCGACGCCGCCGATCAGCATACCGGTAAAAATCGGTGCAACTTGGAAGGGGATGAAGACGAGAAAAAAACTATTTATCTGGCTCAACAACACAGTTTCCAGCGGCCAACCTGTCGCCTGCATGATGTCGGCGGCAAGTGGGGTCATTATTGCGGGCACTCCGGCAACATTTAGCGCACACATGATTAAACCGCCGATCAACATTAAGGCAGTGAAGTTAAAAGCATCTGCTCCAGGTTCAAATCCTACAAGCGTAATTAAGGCCGCTCCCAATATTTTACCGAGGCCAGTTTCAGCGACAACCGCCCCAAGACCAATGATACCGGCTACGAAAAACCAAGGCCCATAATTAGCTTTCTCGGTGAGTGCTTTTGGAGGCACCATCCTCATGATCGGTACCATGCAAGCGACGGCGGCGCCGAGGCCAATCCAGGCGGGAGCCACGCCATGTAGTTTGTCGGTTATCCAAAAAACTAACGTGGTTGCAAGTATTAGCGCGAGACGCTTTTGCCCGCCGGTTAACGGCGTGGTGGGTGGGGCCGTATCCGATAGGGTTGTGGTTGGAAGGTCTTCGCGAAATAGAAACCAGGAGAGGAATAAGCAGGTGACCAAACTTAAAGACCCTGCGACTGTTAGATGAAGGCTCAGAAAATCCGCATAGCGAATAGTGATTCCGTGGATGCTTTCGACCGCACCGGCGAAGACTACATTTGGTACTGTTGCCGGCAGTAGTCCCATTGCGGGAACTACCGTGCAGAATGAAAAGGCGAGAACCATGCCCGCACGCCCTTTACTAGTAGGAGCAAAACGCAACCGGTCCGCGATGGCAACGATTATCGGCGTCATGATGACAATACGGCCCATGGCCGATGGCATAAAAAACGCAGTGCCAAAGCCGGTTAGGCCGATGCCGGTTACAAGCCCCCAATAGGAACTGCCAAAACGCGAAATGATCGTCTCGGCAATGCGCGCGCCAAGGCCGGTTTGTTCGATTGCGATACCAATAACGACACCAGCGAAAACAAGCCATACCGCGCCTGAATGGAATCCGGAAAAAACAACGGGAGCGGGTGCGATCGCAAGCACGAGTGCCAGGAAGAAGAAAATAAAGCTCGTGAGATGAACGGGTATGGCCTCAGTTGCCCAGAAGGTTACTGCAATGGCAACCAGGCCAAGGCATCCCAGCGATTGCGGCGGCCAGCCTTCCGGCGCGGGGAGGATAAAAAACGTTATCCCGATCGCAATGCCGAGGCCTGCGATAATGCGCCTTACATTCCCTATGCCTTTACGACCGCTCATGTGGGTTCTCAGCTCGTTTTATAAGATCTGTATAAAGATCGGTGGTAGCGGCAATGACAGCTTCGATACCAAATTCCGCTTCGGCTATAGCGCGGGCCTGCACGCCCATTTTCTGACGGAGCACTTTGTCCGATGCTAGTTTTTCCAACGCGTCTGCTAAGAGTTTGACGCTTTGGGCAGGAACTAATAGGCCGGTTTCGTCTGGACGGCATACTTCGCGGCAACCTGGGACATCGCTCGCGACCATTGGACGACCGCAAGCAGCAGCTTCTAATAAAGATTTCGGTAATCCTTCGCGATAGGAAGGCAGAACTGCGATATGCGCCTTGGCATACTCTCCGACAATATCAGTCTGTGGGCCGGCGACTTCGACGATTCCTTGCTTGTGCCAACTATCGAGAGTTTTCTTGGGAATGGATGCCGGGTTGGCATCAGTTGGGCCGACTAAGCGAACCGTGAGTTCGACGCCTCTTTCTTTGAGAATACGCGCAGCGTAAACCAGTTCACCAATCCCTTTATCCCACAACATACGGGAGACACACACGGCAACAGGAACTTCATCGGGTTCTGCCGACGGGGCAAACTTCTTCAAATCAACACCCGAACCTTTGATCTGAATCAAGTTCTGACTTAGAACACCGATGTTTTCTTGGTATAGGGCAATGTCGTCAGGGTTTTGCAAAATTGTTAGACTGTTGGGCCGGTTCATCAATAGCCTAAAGGCGAGGCCGGAAAGAGTGCGGACCGTTCGGGCAAAAAAACTATTTGATATGAAGATATAACCCATCCCGCCGAGCGCGTTTACAACGATGGGCCGCCGGGTAATCCAAGCAGCAAAGGCACCATAGAGTGTAGGTTTAAGCGCTACATGATGCACAATATGAGGGCGTTCGGAAAAATATATCCAAATTAATTGAAAAACATTTAACAGGTCGCGAACCGGATTGCGGCCGCTGCGAGCCAGATTGAACGGTATAACGTTGATACCGGCACGAATGATTTCATCTCTGTGTTTTCCGATCCGGGTCGCGACCGACACGTTCGCACCTTGCTTTACCAATGCGCGGCCAAGCTCAAGCCGATGAGAACAAAAATACCAATCTTCGCTAACCAGAAAGAGTATTTTTTTGTCGGCAATACTCATCCCCAACGATCCAGCCACGTTTGCGCCATTAAAATACCCCATAGCCCTTCTTGATGGTTGCCTGAACCGGCCAGGTGTTGTTGCCACGCTTTGCGAATGGGAACAGGATCGAACCAGCCGCCATTCTTCAATTTTCTTTCATCTAAAATGTCTTCAGCCCAATCCCGTAATGGGCCTCGTAGCCAGCTATCCAGCGGTACCGCAAACCCCATTTTGGGGCGATCTACCAACGCGTCCGGCACATGTTTTCTTAAGATTTTGCGTAACAAAAATTTAGACGTGCTATTTTTCTGTTTCAACGATGCTGGAAGGCGAGCCATGAATTCGACCAACCTATGGTCCAGTAGGGGTACTCTTACTTCCAAACTCACGGCCATGCTCGCACGGTCGACTTTTGTCAGAATGTCGTCGGGTAAATAGGTACGTGTATCTTGCATCGCCATCTTCGCGGCGAAACCCCGAGGATAGTCCCTCGGCCAATCATGTTCGGAAGCAATTCCTTGGTTTAGGACCGGTGGTGCTCCACCCCAATGGCTGATCAATTGACGGTAGATAGCTTCCTCCGAATTCTCCGCAATAATGTCGCCGAGCTTATGAAGTTTGACACCAAATGTGCGCGGTCGCCTGCTTTCGGGCGCCATCATTGCAATGCGGTCCCAAAATCGAGGACTGATCGATTTTATCGCGCAGCCTCCGGCCTTTCGCAGAAAATTCGGCAGTAAACGAGATTTTCGCCAAACCACGGGAGCGACGGCATATCTGTTGTAGCCGAAAAACACCTCATCGCCGCCATCGCCGGATAGCGCAACGGTGACATGTTCGCGAGCCAATTGTGATACGAGGTAGGTAGGCAAAGCGGACGAATCTGCAAACGGTTCGTCATAGATGTCTGGCAGTCTAGAAATCAAGCCAAATGCTTTGTCAGAAGATAAATTCAATGCGGTGTGATTGGTTCCGATGTGGAGCGCGATTTCTTTTGCGTGATCCGCTTCGTTATAGGTTTTGTCACCAAATGCGATGGTAAAGGTTTTCACTTCACCTTTGTTAACACGGTTCATTAAAGCGACAACGGTTGAAGAATCTATGCCGCCGGACAGTAAAGCTCCTAAAGGTACATCTGATACCAAACGTTGTTTCACCGCGTCAGAAAGCAACCTTTCGCATTCCGCGACGGCATCTTCCTCACTGATATCTAACGAAGGCTGCTGATAATAATCGCAAACATTCCAATATCGGGAGACAGTCGCTACACGGTCTGCCTGTCGTTCGAAAATGCATCCCGGTTCAAGCTTGCTGATCCCGGTATAAATGGTGTTAGGACTCGGAACGTGGTTAAGCCTTACGAACGAGCCGAGCGCAGTTCGATTTATTGTGGGCTGCCAGTCCTTAAAGGTACGCAGGGCCTTAAGTTCGGATGCGAAAGCGAAACGATTCCCGATCTGCCCGTAATAAACCGGCTTAATACCCAAACGGTCCCGGGCAATCCATAGTTTCCGTTTCACATTGTCCCATAAGGCGAACGCAAACATGCCAACCAGATCGCCAATTGTTCGCTCAATACCCCAATGCATGCAGGCTTTCAGCAGCACTTCTGTATCGGAGCGTGAACAGAACCGCACGCCCTCACTCATGAGAACATTTCGGATGGCCATGTAATTATATATTTCACCGTTAAAAACGATCACAAAACGACCATCTTCCGAAAGCATTGGCTGTTCGCCGCCGGCAGTGAGATCGATTATGGAGAGACGTCGAAAGCTGAACGCGGCGCCAGCATCCGGATTAACCCATACGCCCGAGCTATCGGGACCACGGTGTGCCAGGGACGCCGCCATCGTTGTGGCTTGGTGTTCGAGCACCTCACGGTTTCCAGCACCGCTATTTTCTATGAATCCGGCAAAACCACACATGCCCGGGACTTTAAACCGAGGTGCACCGACCACACCATGATTTTTAATGGTCCAAAGAGGGTATTTTGGTAAATCACCACATTGTTTTATTAAGACGGCGTAAAGTTTCTGCTGCATAGGGTGATAGAAAGCGGGTGCAGGTGGGTAGGATTTGAACTTGCGACCTTCAGGTTATGAGGCGCTGTCTTCCATAGCTAACCTTCACATTAGTTTCGAATTGAAACATGGCGAAAGCTTAGGTCTGGTCGGGGAGTCCGGATGCGGAAAGTCGACGACCGCAAGCATCATTACTCGCATGATGAACCCAACGTCAGGCGACGTAATCTTTGATGGTCAGAATATAACAACATATCTGGCTGAAACGTTCGCTCAAAGACCGGAACGACAGAAGATTCAGATGGTCTTTCAAGATTCAGCGGATTGTCTAAATCCTCGATACTCCGCACACGATTGTATCGCCGAACCGCTCAAAAGGTTACTCGGTCTTCGCGATCGATCTGAAATTCGTTCGAAAGTCGAAACTCTTGCCGAGCGGGTTGGCCTTTGCGTCGATCTCCTCGACAGGTTTCCGCATCAATTATCAGGTGGACAGAAAGCGCGCGTTGGAATTGCCCGGGCCATCGCTGTGAATCCGCTTTTGCTGGTTCTCGACGAACCCACCTCAGCACTCGACGTATCCGTGCAAGCAGTCGTATTGCAGCTGCTTGATCGCCTGAAGCACGAAATAGGAATGAGTTATATCTTCGTGTCACACGATCTAAATGTCGTCCGACTGCTCTGCGAAAGAGTAATCGTGATGAACAGGGGCCGGATCGTCGAGAGCGGATTGGCGGAAAACGTATTTGGGCACCCGAACCACCCTTACACACAACGCTTGATCTCAGCGATCCCGTAATTAGGACCGAATGGTGCCGGTTGGCCGGAAGCCCGTCTCAGGAACAGCGCAGATCCGAACTATAAACTCAATTATGCAAGTTTTTCTCAAAAACATGAATTATTTGATCCAAAAAATCCGTAAGTAGCGTATAATTCAAATAGAAAGGGGACCCTCATGGATAAAACTGTCTTATTAAATCCCGCTGATTATGTCGGGGTAACGTTTTGGCTGATTTCTGCAGCTATGGTAGCCGCAACTTTTTTCTTCTGGGTCGAGCGTGATCGAGCAGAGGGAAAGTGGAAAACTTCACTCACTGTAGCAGCAATGGTAACTGGGATTGCAGCGATCCACTACTTCTACATGCGTGAAGTGTGGGTTTACACAAGCGAAAGCCCCACAGTTTTTAGGTATGTTGATTGGCTTTTGACGGTGCCGCTTCAAATTGTCGAGTTTTATTTGATCCTAGCAGCGATGACCGCGGTAGCGACCGGATTATTCTGGCGTTTGTTGGTAGCATCGTTGGTTATGCTGATCGCAGGATATCTGGGCGAGGTTAATAGCGCCAATACCGAGGCCTTATGGCTCCTATTCGCTATTGTCCTGGCGGGCTGGCTCTTTATTCTTTACGAGATTTTTGCCGGTGAAGCGAGCCGCATCAATGCTAACGAAGGGACAGTAGCGGGCCAGAAAGCATTCAATGCTTTGCGTCTTATCGTAACAGTTGGTTGGGCCATTTATCCGCTGGGGTACATATATGGTTACGCCGGCGGTGGAGATGTTGCTGCCCTCAACATCATCTACAACTTAGCCGATTTTGTGAATAAAATTGCGTTCGGTGTAGTAATCTGGGCGGCCGCTACTTCAAGCGGCGACCAAAAGACGTCATCTAGAAAGGCGTCATCTAAAAAGGCGTCATCTAAATAGCAAAGATAGAAGGCACGCTCGGGAATAACTGAGCGTGCCTTTTTTCGCACAATGGAGGGCATAGCGTTGGAAAGCCAAATTACAGAAGCGCTTGCACCTGATCTTCTGCAACCCGACATATCAATAAAAGATACCGAAAGGTCGCGAAACCTGTTAGAGGGCGGTATTAGATCAGTTCTGCCATTGCCCCAAAATTCACTCCATTCTATTGCTCATTTTCATTTTCGCCGTTTTGGCAAGTTACTACGCGGTCGCACGGCTTTAAAAGTTTCGACGACCGTAGGCCTTAAGCGTTCTGCAGCGCTTAACTGGGCTATAGCTGTCGAACTGATGCACAATGCTTCATTGGTACACGACGACATCTGTGATCAAGACACAAACCGGCACCACCACCCGACCATATTTTCCGCTTTCGGTACACCCTCTGCGGTATGTTTTGGCGACTGGTTGGTTGCACGTAGTTTTGAATTAGCAATTAAATCCGTCAGTTCTGACAAAGGCGTTGCTGCGATTGATAGTTTAGCTGCAGCAATGCGTTTTTTATCCGAAGGACAATCTTCTGAGTTTAATCAGATACCGGTATTAAATTGGTCGGCTTACGATGAGGTTGTTGGCAAAAAAACGACACCACTCTTGCTAGCGCCGATAGAAGGGCCGCTATTAATGTCCGGCCGGAAGGGGTATTTACCGTCTGTGCGGCGTGTTGTCCGTGCAATGGGCCGCGCATACCAAATATCCAATGATATACGAAACGCTGTTGGTGACGATGATGGCGAGGTTGCATTCAAAGATCTGGAAAGGCGTGCGCCTAATGCCGTCTTAGTTAGCTTTCGAAACCTCTTAATTAATGGGCGCCAGACCGCATTTGATGAATGGATGTCATCGAATGGGCACGATGATGTTTATTATTGGAAGAAAGAGGTTATTAACTCTTCTGCGCTGGAAATTTGTACTGACCGTTTAAAAGATCAAATAAAAATTTGTCAACGGGAATGCGATAGGCTGCCAAGTGATTTAAAAGCGTCACTCGGGCCATTAGTAGACTTCTTAGACAAACATAATTCGCCTCATTGGTAGCGATGCCGCATACCAATACTTGGTTAGCCCATTGAGTTATCGACGCTATGATGGTTCCCCATCGCAACAACGAACCATCGTCATAGGCAGTGGGTTCGGCGGTATATCTGCAGCCTTACGATGTCGGGCCTTGGGGCATCAAGTCACTGTGGTTGAGCGCTTGCAAAAACTTGGCGGCAGGGCACAAGTTTTCGAGAGAAATGGATATCGCCATGACGCCGGGCCTACAGTAATAACGGCGCCTTTCCTTTTCGAAGAATTATTCGAATTGTTCGGAGAAAGACTGTATGATCACCTCACCTTTGTACCTTTAAGTCCATGGTACCGATTTTATTTTCACGACGGCCAAACATTTGACTATAGTAACGATTGGGAGGTGATGCGGAGTGAGATTGACCGTTTTTCACCTGACGATGTTGAAGGATATGAGAAATTAGTCGAAGCTTCTCGTCGTTTTTTTGAAGTTGGCTTCACCAAATTAGCACACCAGCCATTTACCAGGTTCAGTACGATGATGTCGCAGTTACCGGCATTGGTCCGGCTACGTGCTGATCGAACTGTAAGTTCGCTTGTGGCAAGATATATCCGTCACCCTCTGTTGCGCCGAGCTTTCTCTATTCAACCTTTACTAGTTGGAGGTAATCCGTTCGCAACCACTTCCATATATTCACTTATCCATTATTTGGAGAGAAAATGGGGCGTGTACTTTTGTATGGGCGGGACAGGAGCCATTGTTGATGCGCTGACATGCTTGATGCAACGCCATGGAATAAAAGTATTAACTGGAGCGGACGTTTCACAAATAAATATGACAGACAAAAAGGTCTCCGGTGTGACACTTGATGATGGTTCAAAGTTAGAATCAGATCATATTATTTGCAACGCCGATCCTCCTGTCGTTTATCAAGAGATGCTAAAAGGCGGCAGACTAGCGCGCCGAGCCAAACGCCCTCTTCCGGAGTCAATGACGAAGTACTCGATGGGATTATTCGTATTGTTTTTTGGAAGTCAAAAGCAGTACCCAGATGTTGCTCATCATACTATCTGGCTGGGCTCCCGTTTCCGTGAA